>WLWD01006006.1_pt1 | contig 70541 bp, 46 predicted proteins | sample 6712731 | NCBI WGS metagenome assembly WLWD01 (sample SAMN12718690, study PRJNA576275) | sponge metagenome | isolation source: marine sponge | host: Mycale hentscheli | place: New Zealand: South Island, Marlborough, Capsize Point | collected 2014-11-01 | reverse complement strand
AGGTAAGCTTGTCTTTCTCTTGTCTTTCTCTTGAAAAATAGCAAGCTTCTGTTGTGGAAAGGACTTATTTATAGCTATATTGAGATAGAGTAAGCTGTTTAGCTATAATATATATATATTTCATTGAGTTTTGAGATTTGAAAGTGGCTTGTGGTTTTTTAACAAATTCAAATTTTCAAAAAAATTAAAAAAAGTTTTTACCACATATACTACTAGGACCAGATGTGAATGCAGTCACCGACCCCGATTACGCAGATGAGGCGACAGGAGCAGAGTCTTCCAGTCATGAAGGAGAGGATACCAGACCTGAGTCTTCCAATGATGAAACACGAATAGGCAGCAGGTTCCAGTGATGAAGAAGAGTAAGTGGCTCCTCCTGCTCCGAGTTCTGGACGTCCTCGCGGTCGGAGAAGGCGGGAATTGAAGAACAAGAGTCGGGTGGATGAGGTAGGGGGAGAGTGGAAGAAAGATGACAACACACCCATTGATATTCCATAATCTTTTGTGTGAAGGACCACAGACTTTGATATTTGTGGCTGCTCCCCCCCCTGAACATCCCCAAAGTTGTAATATGTATTGTTATTGTCGTTGTCATTGTCTGTGTTTTTGTGGTGTTGTAGTGGAGCTTCACACTCGATGTATATGTGTGTGCGTGGAATTGAAATGTTATTCTGGCACTTCCAGATCTAACCGGGGAGGGAACGAACTCGGGGGGGTCTTTTCCAATCGGGGCTACTATGCCCATGTAAGTTGAATTTCATGTATGTGTGTGTGTGTACACCAGTCAATTTATATTATACATTTATTTTTATGATCTGTATTCACCTGTATCTTCTTTTTTATAGTGTGTGTGTGTGTATGTGTGTGTGTGCATTTGTGGAATGAGAGAGAGCATCCATGGACAAACAGTATTAGTCAAGAAGAATACATAAAATATAGTTACCTGCTGGTCCAAAGCATGAAATTTGGTGCATATGCAGAGAATTAGAAGGGGTGCTCCTTGAAAACTCTTCCCTGACTCTAATTATGACACAATGCGACATGCGCGAACATTTTAAATTTTTGCGCCATATATTTTTTAACTTGGTTCTATTGCCTGCATTAAGGCTATTTTGTTTATGCAATGTGAAATCTTGGTAAAAAGACATTAAACAAGAATAAATGAAGTTTATGATAGATGATAGATGTTAGTTTTCACATGATCCACGACAATAGCACAAAGTGGTACAGGAGAGTCCAGCGTCCTTGCATTTGCATCGTCTAGAGCATTGTGGCACTGCTTTACAGCCACACTTTAGCTAGCAATTCCTGACTTGCTTTCGCAATCTCGGGAAGAGTAGTCCAGAAAGGTGTCCAAATGTTTGAATTCATGGTCCAGCCATATCCCTCAGGTGATGGAAGGTTTTGCAACGAATGAAGGCTCGTTAACCACACACTTGCCTGGTACAGAGCCCGATTTGAATGCTCTAAAAGTGCAGCCTGTAATATACATAATAAAAACATAATACATTCATGAAGTACTATAGATGGGATGATTTATGAGCATACCTGAGTTGGAGGGATAGTTTCTATCAATCTTGGTTTCCTTGAGAAGAGTTCTTGTCGCAGGTCATTCACTTGTGATATAGAAGTAGTTTTATTATATATTACACAAGTGAATCGTTCCAGGTCTACAAACTCTGGAGAAGTAGCCATCAATTTTTTATAGGGGTTGATTCTTACTGCTTGAAACACATGTGTTATACTGGGATATGACTTCCCAAGTAGATTTTTTAGCTTTGCCAAAAAAATTGTGATGTGGTATCACACCCTGTAAAAGAGTGGTAGAAAGGCAAGGCAACACACTTCTGTTTACCAAGATTCAGGCATATCTTGTTAAGGTGATAGTACCTAATAATCTTTCCAGTGCCAAAAGCAACCCAAATATCGAAATCTGGATATGTTGATTGTAAAAAAAATAATTCCCAGCTAAAATAACAATGACATCCGTGTCAACTGTACGTAGTAGAATCTTTTTAGCACCTTTCTGCATAGCATCTTGGATGTGGATACACATTCGTGTATCCGCTTCTTCATGGTCATACTACCAGTGTGAGATCCCTTGCAAATTACATGCGAACCTGTAGCAAAAAAAGGGGTTTGTTCCTTAGGATCGTCTTGTACTCTCTCACTTGATCCATACAACAAATTGGTCACAAAAAACGTGAGGCTTGTGGGTAAAGACGTACGCTGACAATCTGGTGGAAACTGCCCACTAAAAGGCAACAATTTTCAAGACAAAATCTCCCTTCTTAAAATCTTTACTGCCTTAGCCATAGCAAGTGCCTCTGAATTGTAATCAAGTGAAGGTAAAGCATCATTGAAGATTTTTTTCATGCCTTCGTTAAATATGATTGGGACACTCTTCCCATCAGACTGCTCCTGACACTGGTCAGAAAAATGATCCAGTATCTGCAGCTTTAATCGTGTTTTATTAGTAGGTATGTTAACCCCACGTTTTGTCAATAGCCGTTGTAACATATCATATAACTCCGCAAGCCGGAAAATATAGTTTCCAGTTTCCACATTGTCTTCTATGTATGCAAATAGGTCAGCATAAATTTGAGCTTTGATTATTTAAACCTCATGGGAGCAAGGATCATGTTCAGCTCTTTGCATGCTCGTATTTGCTTTTATATGCAGATAGACAATTATAGTGGTATTTTGCCTCTATTGCTATAAGGTCACCACCAGCATATTTTTAGGAATCTATTGCAAACAAATTCTCTCATTCTGCATTTGTTTTAGGTCTTACTGAACAGCACCCCTTCTGGAATAATACTATATACTGGTAAGATTCACTGTACCAAAACTTGGACTTTGGACCAGCACGTAACTATAATACAAAAAATGGTCCACAATCTACCTCACTATATGTGGCGCTTCCGTATACAACCTGCGAGGGAACTCTGGATCTTTTTGGATCATGACTACTATGCCCATGTAAGTTGAATTTCATGTGTGTGTGTGTGTGTACACCAGTCAATTTATGTATAATAAATTATACATTTATTTTTATGATCTGTATTCACCTGTAGCTTTTTTTTTCTTGTGTGTGTGTGTGTGTATGTGTGTGCGTGCATTTGTGAAAAGAGAGAGAGAGCAACCATGAACAAACAGTATGTAATAGAAATGAACATTTAGGAAGCATTTATTTTTAGTCTGATATTGTATCCCATTATGTTTCTATCATAACTGAGCCATTTAGTGCATAGGACCGAACACTGATCATCAGTGTGAAGTATAGACTCGTATGCAAAGATGTGCATCAAAGTAGTGTAGGTTAAAAAAAAATGGGTGTGGCGAAGTACACTCGGAGCCCCACCCCAAACAAAAATCCTGTATGAAACCGCATACAATACATCATAAAGTTGCAATTATATAGGATCATGAATAATTTGTTGTTTGTATTACAAATATCTTTGTTGTTTGTGTTTTTGTGTATATGAAATTGTTTTGTAGTGGAGCTCGACATCGGATGGCATACGTTCCTTGTGGACACTCATAGATGTCTCCTACATGATCACAATCAGCACCACACACAGAACTAATATAATATTGGTATATAATGCATCAAACAATATTATTTCTATTTTATTTTATTTTTTATTGATGGGAAAAGTGGATTTTTTGGGAGGAAAAAAAATTTTTTTTTGAAGTATTAGTAAATGGCTTAAATATTATTCAATTTTCTCAATCAAAAAATGAGGGGAATCCCAAACTCTTGGTCTATTTAGTGATATATGGTTGCTATGGGGTTTTCCCAGCCAGCATCGAGTTAAAAAAATTAAACGGCAATGCTCTATTCCGCTGTAAAAAATTAGATTTTTCCGCGCGCGTCCAAACAATTCGGGAACGAAGGGGTTAACTATTACATCAATTTTTTTTATAAATTTAACACGTAGATAGAAAATACAGTAATACCATGTTTCTACGGTGGGCGTCAACGTTTTCGTGAGTTTGAGCTACTGCTGTCATGTGACCTTAATTGCTTTCCGGTTTGCCAAGTGCATTCCTCTTCTGCCACATTTGTGACAGATTTGTGAAAACCCGCTAAACGCGACATCTAAAGTTTTCTAATTTATTCTACCATTAGGCTGCACGGGGCCTTGGGATGCCTTCCTTCTAATTTGGAAGCTGTAGCACAAGCCTTCTTCTCCCTACCCACTACAACATTTCAGTATTTTTGTTAAACTTATTATTGCTGATTTGGAAAAAAAACGCCGGGTAAAGGCGTTGCTAAGGTCAGGGGGGGGGGGTGCAGTATGTCCGTATACTATTACTGCGTGTCTCCGGGACACAATAGAATAAACCGGTTACAGGCGGATTGAAAGAAGTCTAAAAGGCTTAATGCAGGGCTCCTTAAGAAACTATGATGACGAGAATTGCGTGAGTACGTGAATTATGTAGAATAGTAAGTGAATTAGTTAGCTACAGTTTTTTCCCCGGCTGTTAGTGAAAAGCCCGCCAATAATTTCTTAGCAACTCTCGTACACGAGTCAAACCGGCTAGTGTTTCTAGCCTCCTGGTGTGAGTTCTAGAACACGCCAGAGCTTACAACTGCGTCATAAGCTAGAGCTAACTGGTGTCTATCCATTTCTGCCATAAAATTTTTTTCCAAAAAAAAATCGACCCATAAGGCTTTACCGGTGATACTGAAAAAAATTGTTTGCCGCGTTCGGCGGATTTTCCCAAATCCGGTCAAATTTGTGGTCGTGACAACTCAACGTGTGGTACTAAGGCATCTACGGAACACACACTATAGTTCTGCTAACAATGGTTCCAAATTTCATATCAAGTTAATGATATAATTAAAGTAAACGCGTTTGACTATAGCTAGTAAATTTTGTTTAAATTATTTTGTGTGAAATATTCACAATAAATCAACCAAAACTATCCAAATCTTTCACTCTGTATACATACCTCCTATATATAGGACGTAAGTTATATTCAATAGATGGTGTTCATGGTCATATCCTTGGCACAAATAATATTCCACTATCTTCTATATGTGCTGGCTTTAGAATCAATACATTTCCCAATGTGAACACATAATTATTAGCATTTTTTAATAGATCGTTGCCATTAAAAGTCCACCTCAAAAAGATAGGAACCGTGCAATTAATAGTTATCTCCTCATTTTCATTTATAGCCATACTTACTTGATCAACAAATTCAGCTCTTTCTGTACAATAAATTTTAATCATAGGATTAAGTTACAATTAAAAATATTGGTTGTTATAAAGAGAAAAAATCCTATTATTATAATTATTCAAGCCGAGAATGACTGAATCAATGAATTTAGTACTACTATATGAACAAAACCAAAAAGTACATAGTTACCTGGAATCTGCTGTTGACATGCCTTGTGTAAGCTAAGAACAATTAGTAAAATATTTGACATTTAATTTTGAATAATTTTTGAAAGGAATGCAATTTTTTTTCATAAAAGCTACAGAATAATTACTTCATAGTGGATCAATTAGCGTTCCAAAAGTCTTTTAGGGTTAAGGGTGCAGTACCACTTGAAACCGCAGCGCTAAACCGCAGATGTTATTCTATGTATTTATTCCTCGTTGTCTGTTCAAAGTACGCTTACTTTGTTGTTGCAGTTGAAACAGACACCAACAGACAACTCTTATAAACCAGTTTCAAGAAAAAAGACCGACCAGGAACGGAGAAACAACGGTATAAACCTTACCGCTTTAGCGAAATTCAGGGGCGACCGTTGCAGTTATGACCGTTGCAGTTACGAAGTCGATATTTTTTTCCAGCGGTAGCCTAAGGGCTTCCCCACAACGTTACAACGCCGTATTTTTTATGTTAGTATTGTAGTCCTTTTTTAAAAATACCTTTTATATTATTATTTTTTGTATCCTATTTAAAAGAAAAAACTCATTGTAATGTTTTTTTTAATTAAATGTGGTGTGTATGTGTACAAAATATGAGTTCATTTTCTGGCCATCCAGTACTTTTGAATTCAGATTTTTTCGTACGAAGCTAACTATTGATTCGTATTCATTCGATTCTTAAACTCCACCCCCCAACTCTGCGCGCAATTTATTGTGGGCATAATTCCGGGAGTTGGCGGCTCTAATTAGAACTGGTAAGCAAACAGCAAAACCCAGGAGGCAAAGGTGACAGCCCTTTATAAACTCCTTCACTGAATGGAGACGATTCGGGGTAAATTAGCTAACAGGGCAAACAAGAACAGAAGCCACACGTGCATCAGTACCTGAGTTGACCATTGCGCATGTACAGTAATTTAGAGTATTTAAACGCGCGTGCGAAAGGTCAAAGGTTATATGCTACGTTCCTGTCCCTAGGCGCACCTCAGAAGAATAACTATTTATTATCAATTACTAGAAAATGCTCGTGTAGCATTGGTTGGGCGAGCGAGCGAAGTTCTGGAATGCGCGCGCGCGTTTAAACGACGACGTATTCAAAACGATCACGTACGTATTCAAAACGACCACGTATTCAGGATTTCCATAGACTACATCTTAGAGTTGCTCGCTCGCTTCGCTCGCTCGCCAATTATTTTATTGCTTTATTTAAAATACGACCTGAATCAAATTCAGATCATAGTACTTTGTCTAATCTACCTCAGCAGGAGAGAAAGGTGCTGGCGTGCTCTTCATAGAAATAGATGAGCTACCATTATGCACAACTCCCTGGTTCTAGGGTACAACTGGCAGGTTCACAACAAAAGTGCAGAGCAGAAGACATGGCTTCCTTGTTCTCCAGAACAGAGAATAGTAGACCACCTTCGGCTCTCCTAAGAAGTCATGCCTCCTTCAGGAAGCCATGTCTTCTGCTCTGCACTTTTGTTGTGAACCTGCCAGTTGTACCCTAGAACCAAGGAGTTGTGCATAATGGTAGCTCATCTATTTCCTAAAAACTGTGGCTACAAGTCGTGACCAAGGTGCTTGAATTAGACCACCGACTTGACCCAACCGATAGAGAGAGAACCAACAACTGAACAAGGAAGAGAAAGCAATCAGTATAAGAAAGTATTTCTAACAGTTATTAGTGTGAGAGAAAGAAATACGAATACTAGTGAGTGAATGAAAGCGTGAACTAGTTCAAATGTGAATTAGTATTTATGATCATAAGTTAGTTTTCATGCAGTGGCTTCAACAGTGCTCAATACCACTTTACAGCTCATTCAATAACAAAGTTTTGGCATTCTTTAGCGAAGTATTGTAGCTATTATATCCCATAATATTATATTTAAAACTAAGAGAGTATAAGTTTTACAGTAGCCACCACTGGTCTCCCTCATACCCACTCCCCCATTAAAAAGTCAACCTATAGTCACTACACCTTCAACAAGTATTAATGCCTACCTAGGCTTCAATAAGGAAACGTGTGTTGCGCTAGAGCGGACGCTAAAGCAGTTAACAGAGCCAATGAATGCTCGTTGTTTAATCTAAAATAATGGAGTTCGCTTATTTCTAAAATAATGGAGTTCGCTTATTTCGTATGTTTTATAGGAGCTTTAGGTACATTGAGCTGATTTAAGTGTATACATTTGTTTTATTAGCAACCATATTATAGAACGGTTGGTATGTTATTAAGCTGGTTTAAGTAACTATTGTGTCTTTAAAATAATATGCTCATAATTGTTTTAAGCAAATAACTAATGTAAAATTTTGTTTAATATTGCACTTATTTAACATTACATAATATTCAATGCAGATTTCACAAAACATGTTATAGGCAAATCAGGAAAATATTTAGTACAACACATAATAAAGCCTGAGAATAATACAGTGCTATATAGAATATATCCTAGACATATTGTAAGCTATGTAGGAAGTAACATATTGTTATACTGTGAAAGCAATGACATAGTAGAATGGAAGCAAAAAGGCAAAGAACATATTATACCAATACTGCGCCATGATGAATATAATAATTATCTTGTCATGAACAATGTGACATTAGAAGATACCGGTACATACTATTGCTTTGGATCCTACAATGACAGCTCACTATTTCAAGATAATGCAGACGTATTTATTGGGGGTAATAAACTATACATGATTGATCATCGATTAAGTATGATATTTTTTATTTTAAATTTAAATTAAAATAATACTTTAAGGGAGGAGACCCATAGCAACCGTTGGTAAGGCTGTGGGAAGTGTTAAGTGCTATCAACCACGAAAATCTACCACCCTCACCTGGCTCCCACGCATCTCGCAAACATAACCACCGCTGCGCTTGATATATTAGCGCGCGTAGCGGGGCAAAAATCTCGAGAGAGTCCCTAACCTCAGTAGCCTACTCGCGGGTTAGCTTTGGCCACGTTGTTGTTACAACCAGCTTCAACAGCAAACTATAATCATGCCTTCCAGGAAAAGGAAGAGGGCTATTAGTGCAGCCACAGAAATGAGAAAAATGAAATGTGCTTTGAGAAGAAGCAATAAGTAAATAAATGTAGTATTAAAAAAATATATACATATATATATATAAAATAATAGTGTATAGACATAAGATTGGAGCAAGTCCCAGCAATAGGTGGGGCTTCCACTGATACTCTTAATGATCCTTCCTTTACTGGTCATGATGTCAGCCCTCTCTTCCGCAGGAGTCATCATCAGAAGTGCTCCCTGATTCACCTTCTCAAGATTTAGTGTCCACTCCTACTGCTCCACCATGTGAATCACACCCTCCAGCATTTTTTAGTCCATCTCAAGTTCTAAATGATCTCACTACCAGTCACATGATGACCACACTTCTCCTCCTGTCTCTTCTCATCCAATTGTAAGTTCCACTGAAGTTTCCCCAGCTCCGCAGGAAGCAGTTCAAGAGTGAGTTGGAAGCTTTCAGCTATCGCTCAACAGAATGGTTTGGTGTTTGATGTGTCCGGTCTCTCTCAGTTTGTGAAGAATTCAGCCATATGACTCCAGACTTCTGGACCAGCGTTGGATTGAGCTATGGAGACTTGGAACTGCTCAAGTCTGAATGCAAGAACCAGAAGAATTTGTACCAATTCTGAAGAATAGAGGAATTAACAACAAACCCCTCCAGGAGAAGCTGACCAAGCACTTCAAATACAGCCAAAGAAAATAAGTCCTTTTTTTCCAACCCGGCTCTTTTCAGAGCCACTACCTCACAGAAGGTTTCACCTAAAATGTTCGCACACATAATTAGTGGGCTATTTCTTCAAATCCATACACTACTAGCTAATTCGCTTACTTGTACGTCTGTAAGGCAGACGCTAGTATCGCCTGAACGGGATACTGTATAAATTCGCTGCAAGTACCGAAATTTAACAAGCTGGGTGCTTCTTCAACAGCACGGTAGGTGATTCTTCAACAGCACCGTAGCCGTATAGGTGATTCATCTCATTAAAAAGCAGCTGAAGCGGAGCCACCTTTGGTGGGCGGGGCGCAAAATGCAACAGCCGGGCCGAGGGGGGGGGGGGGGGGGGGGGCGTTATAGTTTCACGCGCATTTTGTTTTGACCCAGGCCGCAGTTCGCCGCCCCCTGCAAAGAGGGTGAATTTGCGACAAGTATTTTTGTGCTATAAGGTGTCACGGGATGCAGTCTAAACTTGGAACAGTAAGAGGTGACGTAAGAAACGTAGGAAGGGGAACATAATGGTCTGAATTTTGGTGTACAGACTTATCACCCTCAATAATTTCAGCATGATAAAGAATTGCCACCATTGCTTGAAAATTTTTTTTTTCAGCATCAATTTTTAAGGAAATGCGTGGGCCGATGGGTCTCCACCTTTAAGAAGATAATGTGTTGTCATTATGTATACAAATGATACATTATTTGTTTAGTTAACGCATAGCCTGAAACGAGTCCATTGACAACCATAACAAAATTCGTAAATTGTCTTAATAATTAGAGTTAACAAAAAAAATTACAAGACTGTAGAGGTTAAACTAGTTAACAACACATATAGGATAATTTACGATTTTGTTAAGGTTGTCAATGGACACTTGTTAGGCAGTGTAATTTATTGTTAATATTATTTCACATATCCAACAACAATTATATTGATTAGTCAAGAACGACTCTGGCATTAGAACCTACAAAAAAAGGTTTTTTTACCCAGATGAGCAACCATCAGTACTCATTGAATGTACGGCAAAAAACGGCACCAGTAGGTGGTACTACAATTCCTTAACATCTTTCCCTATAGCATATAAGTATATTGCATTAGAGGTAAATGTTACATTGATAGAAAGTGGTATATATTATTGCTATGGATATAATGAAAAAAAGAAACATAATTTTTTAGCACAATACAAGGTTCAAGTGTTAGGTAGGTTCATATAATTAGACTACCTAATTGCAATATTGAAATTATTGTCATGTTCCATTCAACCACAATACAATGTTTCCTACAACTATTGACAGTTACAATTGTATTAAATTAACATAAAGTGAGTAACTGTATACTTTTATTCAGAGATACCTGCATAGTTAAATTAACACATGGTGCAATTTAAGAATAAACAACTAAGCTGACATTCTACTTAACCTATTGCATGTGATATATATTATATATATATATATATTGTATGTAAAATATTATATGCACAACAAGTTATAATACTTGTGCAACACAAATACCTCAATTATCATTGTTTCACAAAGCAACACAAATGTCACTAGGCATTATTTCTGTGCTGTTGCTGTTATTTTCCTTCATTGTTGTTATCTTATCCTCTTGTCTATTCTTGCACAAAATTAGCCACACCAAAATTTATAATTATGTTAATGATCAAATTCTGTTAAATCCTCTAGTTGTTTTTAATAATCATTTTTTCATAATAATTTTGATTAATAACATTAACAGCAACAGTGATATTAACTAAAATCAAATTGTAATGTCTAGTGCTGGACTTAATCAAACCGAAATTATCAGTTGTAAAAGAATATTCAAAACACAAAATTCATTGTAAAACATCCACACCCCCAGTATGGAAACATAACAACAAGGATGTAGTAATGAATAATATTCAGAAGACAAAATCTAATACATTATTTTTTAAAAAAACATTATTAATAAATAAGGGATTGTACACATGTGAAGGAACTACCAGCAATGGTTCATACTTTTACGCCCACTCCATTGTGAAAGTTAAAGGTAAGTTTCCCATTATTTCCAACATCTATGCCACCAATAATATTAATCTTATCACTTAACTAAGGTACAAACACTCTTGAGTTATTTTCTGTCTAAGTTACTACAGGGAGAGAGGGGAGAGTAATTTCAAATAGAGAGAAGCGATGGAGACAGTATTATTTGTGAATTCTTGAAAATTAAGCCACAAGGTTTATGTATACAATATAGTTGCTGGGGTAACCTTCAGAACATTCAATTTTAGCATAGCTTTATTACAAGTTCATTAAACAATATTGTCATTATGTTGAGTGTAGTGGAACCAGAATCACTTGCCAAACCACCCTGACTGCAAAGAACATTTTGAAAAACCTAAAACATAAACTATTATGTTCTTCATTTTTTTTTAAAGCTAATTCGTGATTTTTGTACGATTTAGAGTGTGTGCTCATTTGTGTAATCTTGTCGTTGTCCAATCTATTATTAATTACTTTACAGTGGTCATAGGAATATACAGTGGGAAGGTGGACAACCTTTTCCTAGACTGCCGTAGAAAACGTAGAGATTGGCTGCCTACTTCCCTGGTAGTGCTGCCACCAGAGCTCTGAGCCGCTACTGCCTTAACTAACACTTTGTAAGTTTTCCCCCATCTTCAACATTTCTACTAAATAAGCTTGTCCAAGCCTTCAGATTCAGCCATTTTCACTCTCATATCATCATAACCGAAGTCCGAATCATCAATCTTTTGAGCAATGCTTCACATTGAGTGGCATCTTGGATGCTAACACCTCCTTCTATCTGTTCCAATCAATCTTGGCCCTAGACAACTCATAGTTAAAAGTCTCAAGAAAAATGCCAATGTCCTGCCCATTATAATGTGGAATTCTTTCTGTAGCCCTCTCTTTTGCCAACAACAATTGCAACCCTTTATACCTCTCGTGCCTATTATTTCCTATTCTATTGAACCTATCTTCCATATATCCTGGCACTCTCTCTTCCTTCTCATTACTTCATATTCTCTCAACTTCTCCAACATGTTATCATCGTAATTTGAGCTTTATAGTTCTCAATGGACACTTACAGGCAGTGATCCTGGCACTCTCTCTCGCTTCTGATTACTTCATCTTCTCTCAACTTCTTCAACATGTTATCATCGCAATGTGAGCTTTAATTGCCTCTGTAAAAGCAAGCAGTGATGCGGTAACATCGTTGTGGTGAGGTTAGATATGTCTAACTTTGAAAAACTTTTGTAAAGCTATCTGGCACGAAATACATATATTAATTATAATATATACATATCAAACATATCAAACATATTCTGTACTTGTACATTGTTAAACCCAAGATTGTGTAGAGTCTTTTAATTGCCAACAGACAAATATGCCCGATTCTCACTTGCGTTAGTCCTGATAATGTCTCACCGATTTACAATAACATTATTATAATATATAATATGATACTCTTAAGTTCATACTAGATTACTTCACATTGTGATAGTATAATCTTTTGGTTTGTACAATGATGACATAACAGTGATTAACATCAAATATTGTGATTACCATATTCTAGCTTTTCGACCAATAATTCAAAAGCCTAATAAAATAAAAGCTATTATTGGAGACAATATTGAATTTCACTGTTTTTCATTAGGCACTGTTAGATGGAAATTTAAAAATGGTCCTATGGGTAGTAATGTTGTTATGTCCGTAAAAGAAAAATATTTTCATCAATTAAAAATCAATGCAGTTCAAAAGTATAATGCAGGACAATATTTGTGTTATTCAGAACATGACAATGCTATTCATATTGATGTGGCTAAACTTACCATCACTGGTGAGACAGCCATATTTATATCTTAATGGGTGATAGTGATAGACAGCTTTTTATCTAGCATTTTCATCTAGCAATTGTATATTATTATATTCAGTAACAATTACTAAGAACACTAGAAGCACATCTTGTATTTATTTCTAAACTTTTTAATTTAATGTGTTAATTTTACCTAAATTCAAATTATGTAATTTTTATTATGACAATACATTGTAAGCATGCATATTGTAAGGGATCCTGGCAGCATTCAACATAACCAAAAAGGTGAATATGGTAATGTTAAGCATCTGACAGAGTAGTTTTGTGCATAATATATATATATATATATACATTATATATAATTATGTAAACTTTGTAATTTTAACAAATAAATATAAATGTGAATAGTTTTAGAACTGCAAGTCAGTTTAGACTCTATTTTATATTGAAATACAGAATTAGATTTTTTTAAACATTGTATTTATATTAATAAACTTCTGGAGTATTTGTTTGTTGGATATTGTTGTTTTTTTCATTTCACTGCATTTATATAAGTATGGAATTGCCTCATTTGTCACAGTATTTGTAGTGTACTTCTCTTAAACCAATATAAGTAATTTAAAATGCCTTATTTCATGAAATACTATAGGTTACCTTTGCCTGAGCATATTATGTCTTGATAATATTAGGTTCAGCATCAATTTGTACCTCTCAATATCACACTGTTATTGAATTGAATTTTATATCCTACCTTGTGTTTTTTCTTCATATTTTGATTGTGTTGAATAGTTGCTCAATAATAGTGCAGTTGTATTATTTCTTAACAATGATTCCCAGTTTTTAGTTACATGACATTACTACACTGAAAATATCATGGTGCTGAAAATAGTTAATGATCATTTGCATGAAGGCTTAGTATAGTTTCGCAAAGTAGTGCTAAAAGTGCACTTTATGTATTAAAACTGATCTATAATGAAGTTCAGTGTACACTTCTCAAATTATTAAATTTTGCACAAGTTAACACCAAAAAAGATGATTTTTCTAATATATAAGACCAGCATTGTATGATTGTTAAAAAAATGCAGACTATTATTTTCAGATTAAAAAGGGTCAATAACTCACTTAGGTGAGAAGTGTCTTTCATTCATTTAATAATTATACATAATTATGATGAATAGGACAAACACAACAGCAAAATATGATCTTTCAATACATTGTCTATTGGCATGTGTAATATTATAGTTATTATTTCTCAGTTTTAATGCACTTTGACATTCCATAGAATCTGTTGACTGTTTTTTTTTTTTTTTAATATTTTAACACAATGACGGTATAAAATAATTAAAGATATTGAGGGCATGCATGCTAAAATTTTCAATAACAAGTTAATGTCAATCATTTTTGTCATCATAAAAAGTAAATTAACACTAAGTATAATTAACTTGTCCGAATATAGCATGAAAATAGATTTTATACTGCATAATCTTAAGAGTTGAAATATTAAAATCTAGTTTCATGCTATATTCAGACAAGTTAATTATACTTAGTGTTAATTTACTTTTTATGATGAAAAAATAATTGACATTTACTTGTCATGAATATAGATTTTGAGATTAAATGTTTTATTGTTAAAAAACACACCGAAAATTCTATTGCGTAATATATTAAAGTATTTTTTTAGAAATGAAATATGAAGACCCCAGCTTTCATCAAGGCCAAGAAGGTATTACAACATTAATATTCTATCAGCGAAATACACATCTAGCAATATTATAGGGATATGATTCTAGTTAATTTTGTAGCAATGGAATATGAAGACACTGGTGTATATCAAGGTCGAGAAGGTATTACAACATTAATATTCTACCAGCAAAATACACATCGCAACATTATAGAGATATGATTTAAGTATATTTTTTAGAAATGGAATATAGAGACCCCGACTTACGTCAAGGCCGAGAAGGTACTACAACTTTAATATTCTATCAGAATAATGCACATCTAGCAACATTATAGGGATATGATTCTAGTTTATTTTTTAGAAATGAAATATGGAGACACGGGCATATATCAAAGTCCAGAAGGTATTACAACATTAATATTCTACCAGCAAAATACACATCTAGCAACATTATAGGAATATTATTTAAGTTTATTTTGTTTAGAAGTGGAATATGGAGACCCTGGCTTGCATGAAGGCCGACAAAGTTTTACAACAATCTCATGCTGAATGGGTTATCACGTATAAAACATTATGTAATAACATAATATTAACATTCAAACGACAAAATATACATCTAGTTCTGAGTACATTTGCAACATTAATCCAAATAATAATAACTGTTGTTCTAATAGATAGTATGTAAGTAACTTGCTACATTCATATTTGTATAACAATATAATATGAAATAGAGAATAAAAACATTGTATGTGTCTAAACATTTTCTAAACCTATATTTTCATCTAATAAAAGAGTTATAAAGGGCAGAGGGTGGTGAAGTAGGCATGAGCAGTCACAAATAATGAAATTAACGGACAATGTATAGGTCACAACCACAAATGTATATATACACTGTCACATTTCTGGTTTTGCAGGCTACGACAAAAATGATAAACTTCACCTTATTTAAAACTTGAAATAAGTTAAAAGTATAAATTTAATTATAAGAGACTATATAATAATGGGAGAAGACACTTCTAGTCTCCCATAGATTATTAATATGAACATATCAGTTTCATTGTTCAAATGTATATTTAATTTTTGTAGAACGTGTATATAGAGAGCAAAGCTATGCACAGTTTGAAGAAGGTTGGTAGATTAATACTTGTTTGTTGCAAATGAATAAATGATATGCATTATTAATTAGTAATGAATTATTAATGACAACTATATATTCAATGTGGCATAAGGCTAAGTCATCTTTGTCATTTTTATATAATTAACAATTAGTCTAATTTTTCAGAGCGTATTTATGAGGATCCAATTGATAGAGTCCATCAAACAGAGGGTAATCAAAATAAAAAAATTCTAATAATTATACACACAAAATACTTTTTCAGTACAATATGTAATAGTTAAACATTTTGTTCAATGTAGTGTCGCTATAAACCGTCCCAATCCTGACGGCGAAAGCCCGAGAGATAGGGCAGTTATCTAGCGATATTTCTGAGGGTTGCCCCCTTTTGACTATTAATAACATAGTTAGCTTTTTGAATGAGTAAAATATCAAATAAAAATAACAAAGTTTTGTTATGGGAGGGAAATGTGTCCACTTTATGCCGTGATGGTCATTCCATAAAATTGACAATAATTAAGATAGGCTCAATTCTTTTGCTCTCCACCGCCTTCATGTGGTAAAAGCGATGCTATCCGGTAAGGCTCTCAACATAAGAATCTGTATTTCAATAAATATTATCTGTATCATTTTCTTATACAGATATAAAGTAATATTTCCCAAAGAAAGCTTCATACCAAACAAACAATTACATTCTCATTCTTAGCTATACAACAATTATATAATTACTTTTTTTATAATTATGTTTTCAACACTTGCTTTGAGGTACAAAAAATATTTCAACCATCCCAGTAGGCAATCAGAGTGTAACAACACAGGGGAATAACATTTCTTAATCCACGACTGTTACCACAGCAAATACAGTATAAGTATGATTAATGCAAGACATAGCATTAATTTTTTGTTCAATCAATAGTTTCATTATTATTAAGCCACAGCACGCATGCGTAAGGGTATTATAGTATTCACTCTGTCCATCCGTCTCTCTGTCTGCCTGTCCGCCTATTTTGTTTGTCTGACTGTCATACTCTCAGTTTTTTTTAATATTGACAATTAACTGTTGATTAGGAATGAACTTACTCAGTCACAACGACAACCTTTGATTGTGATACTTTATCGAATAGATGGTAAAAAAATTAGAGGTTATTCTATGCAAAACGTACAGATAATGTTGAATGCTAACTATACTCTATTGTTATGCGTTAAAATGGTTGCAGTCACTGGTAGATGAAATTGTTTTAAAAAGCAGTTATTCCTTAGACTACTAGATCATGCATACTTCAGAATTTACAACGGTTATTATGATATATCCATTAATTCCAGAAAATTCACTCTTTAAGCTGAACATACTGTAGTTTTTCCTAAAGAAACACAATATTTTTTAATTATATTGAAGTGCAATATTTCTTTAGGTCCATATAATAGAATGCCACATGGAGATCACTCCGAACATGGTAAATTTTTTTTCAATACAATTGTTTTGCCCTTTATTAAACTCATTTAAGTATGTGTACATTTTTTAGAACACATGTTGTATGCTTATCATTTATATATCCACATCTAGCAAGATTATAGGTTTATGATTCTAGTTTATTATTTAGAAGTGATAAATGGAGACACCAGCATATATCAAGGTCGAGAAGGTATTACAAATTTAATATTCTACCAGCAAAATACACATCTAGCAACATTATAGGGATATAATATAAATATTTTTTTTTTAGAAATGGAATATGGAGACACTGGCTTACATCAAGGCCCAGAAGGTATTACAACATTAATATTCTATCAGCAAAATATACATCTAGCAACATTACAGAAATATAATCGAAGTATATTTTTTTAGAAATGAAATATGAAGACCCCAGCTTTCATCAAGGCCAAGAAGGTATTACAACATTAATATTCTATCAGCGAAATACACATCTAGCAATATTATAGGGATATGATTCTAGTTAATTTTGTAGCAATGGAATATGAAGACACTGGTGTATATCAAGGTCGAGAAGGTATTACAACATTAATATTCTACCAGCAAAATACACATCGCAACATTATAGAGATATGATTTAAGTATATTTTTTAGAAATGGAATATAGAGACCCCGACTTACGTCAAGGCCGAGAAGGTACTACAACTTTAATATTCTATCAGAATAATGCACATCTAGCAACATTATAGGGATATGATTCTAGTTTATTTTTTAGAAATGAAATATGGAGACACGGGCATATACCAAAGTCCAGAAGGTATTACAACATTAATATTCTACCAGCAAAATACACATCTAGCAACATTATAGGAATATTATTTAAGTTTATTTTGTTTAGAAGTGGAATATGGAGACCCTGGCTTGCATGAAGGCCGACAAAGTTTTACAACAATCTCATGCTGAATGGTTATCACGTATAAAACATTATGTAATAACATAATATTAACATTCAAACGACAAAATATACATCTAGTTCTGAGTACATTTGCAACATTAATCCAAATAATAATAACTGTTGTTCTAATAGATAGTATGTAAGTAACTTGCTACATTCATATTTGTATAACAATATAATATGAAATAGAGAATAAAAACATTGTATGTGTCTAAACATTTTCTAAACCTATATTTTCATCTAATAAAAGAGTTATAAAGGGCAGAGGGTGGTGAAGTAGGCATGAGCAGTCACAAATAATGAAATTAACGGACAATGTATAGGTCACAACCACAAATGTATACACTGTCACATTTCTGGTTTTGCAGGCTACGACAAAAATGATAAACTTCACCTTATTTAAAACTTGAAATACGTTAAAAGTATAAATTTAATTATAAGAGACTATATAATAATGGGAGAAGACACTTCTAGTCTCCCATAGATTATTAATATGAACATATCAGTTTCATTGTTCAAATGTATATTTAATTTTTGTAGAACGTGTATATAGAGAGCAAAGCTTTGCACAGTTTGAAGAAGGTTGGTAGATTAATACTTGTTTGTTGCAAATGAATAAATGATATGCATTATTAATTAGTAATGAATTATTAATGACAACTATATATTCAATGTGGCATAAGGCTAAGTCATCTTTGTCATTTTTATATAATTAACAATTAGTCTAATTTTTCAGAGCGTATTTATGAGGATCCAATTGATAGAGTCCATCAAACAGAGGGTAATCAAAATAATTTTTTTTTAATAATTATACACACAAAATACTTTTTCAGTACAATATGTAATAGTTAAACATTTTGTTCAATGTAGTGTCGCTATAAACCGTCCCAATCCTGACGGCGAAAGCCCGAGAGATAGGGCAGTTATCTAGCGATATTTCTGAGGGTTGCCCCCTTTTGACTATTAATAACATAGTTAGCTTTTTGAATGAGTAAAAGATCAAATAAAAATAACAAAGTTTTGTTATGGGAGGGAAATATGTCCACTTTATGCCGTGATGGTCATTCCATAAAATTGACAATAATTAAGATAGGCTCAATTCTTTTGCTCTCCACCGCCTTCATGTGGTAAAAGCGATGCTATCCGGTAAGGCTCTCAACATAAGAATCTGTATTTCAATAAATATTATCTGTATCATTTTCTTATACAGATATAAAGTAATATTTCCCAAAGAAAGCTTCATACCAAACAAACAATTACATTCTCATTCTTAGCTATACAACAATTATATAATTACTTTTTTTATAATTATGTTTTCAACACTTGCTTTGAGGTACAAAAAATATTTCAACCATCCCAGTAGGCAATCAGAGTGTAACAACACAGGGGAATAACATTTCTTAATCCACGACTGTTACCACAGCAAATACAGTATAAGTATGATTAATGCAAGACAAAGCATTAATTTTTTGTTCAATCAATAGTTTCATTATTATTAAGCCACAGCACGCATGCGTAAGGGTATTATAGTATTCACTCTGTCCATCCGTCTCCCTGTCTGCCTGTCCGCCTATTTTGTTTGTCTGACTGTCATACTCTCAGTTTTTTTTAATATTGACAATTAACAGTTGATTAGGAATGAACTTACTTAGTCACAACGACAACCTTTGATTGTGATACTTTATCGAATAGATGGTAAAAAAATTAGAGGTTATTCTATGCAAAACGTACAGATAATGTTGAATGCTAACTATACTCTATTGTTATGCGTTAAAATGGTTGCAGTCACTGGTAGATGAAATTGTTTTAAAAAGCAGTTATTCCTTAGACTGCTAGATCATGCATACTTCAGAATTTACAACGGTTATTATGATATATCCATTAATTCCAGAAAATTCACTCTTTAAGCTGAACATACTGTAGTTTTTCCAAAAGAAACACAATATTTTTTAATTATATTGAAGTGCAAATATATAATAATTGTTTAAAGCACTAAAGTATTACCTAATCATATTTCTTTAGGTCCATATAATAGAATGCCACATGGAGATCACTCCGAACATGGTAAATTGTTTTTCAATACAATTTTTTTTAACTACTATAACTTACTATATTAACCTTTAATTAATTGCAGTATATAGTTATAAATTATTACTAGTAGTGTGCTTGAGCACATTGTCCATACTTACCTTAGTGGTTACCTATTGAGTGCCATGTATAATTATGACAAATTGCACATAATCTTACCACCACCACTAACAAGAATAGAAACTGAGCTCTCATAAGCGTGTAAGTACTTTTAATGATGCAATTGACAGGATGCAATAACTTGACAATTGAATAGGGTCCCTCCCAAGACGATTCCAAACACTTACTCAAACCAGGCACCCTTTTCAATACCTTATCACCAATATTTTCAAATTGCCCAATGCGGTTTCATCTACTGCCAATCTGTCTTTGGCTACCTTAGAACTAAGCTGTGATTTGACTATTGTATTGTGACAAGCAGCCTGATCACTAAACTCATGAATAGCATTGCTGCTTGTTGTCAATGGATTTAATGAGCATAGACTTGAATGTAGCATGAAATCCCACCAACACCCCCCCCCTTCCATTCCACTGGGGATGGTATGGGAATGTTCTGACTCTACTAATGCCAAGCAACTAGTATAATAATGCAGACAACACTTTGAAAATGAAATTTGTTCCCTGATCAGACAGAACAACAATGAGTGGTCCAACTGAAGTAACAGATAACAATGCTTGTGCTGTGCTTTGTGCTGTATAGGTCTAGAGAGGCACAGCATAAGGAAACCCAGAGGCTAATTACATGGCTGTGAAAACAAATATGTAATTGTGCAGTGACTTAGGTAATGGGCCAACTATGTCATCCTGATCAATAATTCATTTTTTAGCACATTAGCACCAACGAGGTGTGGGTTGCTTCCATAGCATCATTATGTAGACACAATCATTGAAATCATACATGTTAAAACTTGCACAAACCAGTATTCAAGTTAGTGACCCTGCATTTTGAAGGCAAAGATTGAAGTGCTCTCCAACTGACTGACTTACTTCCTACTGTGGGTTTCTTCAAACTCAACACACTACTTAGACTGGTGGGTGTTAGCTTTCTTTTCATTGCCTAAATCATCATGAGTGAAGAAAACACAGCACCAAGCAAGCTGTGTCTTGGAAAATCAGCCAAGGACACAGTTGACTGGAAACTGTGCATTCTCTGTCAGGAGTCAACTGCCAGAAAAGGAGCACTCGTTCAAAATCAGAAATCAGAATCATACCAGAAACTACTTGAGGCAGTGGAAGAAAGGGCCAGTTTACAGGATGGAACATATATTGGAAGCCAAGAACATCTGAAACAATTCAACAAAGAAACTTTTATTGAAAAGAAACCCATGTGGCATCGTGGTTGTTATTCTGATGCTACAAATCCAATATCCTTACAGCAAGGGACCGCTTACAGCATGCCAAGTCTACAGGAAGCCATGTTGAGAAAAAACGTGGACATAAAAGAACACTATCCCAAATGGAGGAATCTGCCATCACAGGCAGCTCAGCACCTTTCACCAGATCTGCAACAGAACCTTTTAAACAGTCATACTGCTTCTATTGTCAAAAGAGTGATGGCCAGACTCTGTTCACAGTAAGAACTGAAAATGCTGGGGAAAAACTTCAACGAGCTCTCGAAATCTCTCAAGACCAAGTATTGACAACAAGGTTAAACAATGAAATCTCACCAAGTGATGCTCTTGCGATTGATATGTGATACCACAAACTTTGCTGGGCACGACATGTAGTCCATGTCCTGAGGGATGATGCTTGCAATCAAGGAAAGTTTACAAATACCGCCCTACCAATGCAAATACCATGCCTGATCGAACTGATCAACCTTGTTGATTTTCAAACTCAAAACAAGGCCTATCTACCCATGGATATCATTTCACGGGCACTAATTTGTTACAGAGCGGGGCGTGACTTTGTGGTAGATAAGGCGCTACTATACAGCTGGCGTGCGCTACTAAAGGCGCCCAGGCATTGCTATGTGTGAGCACCCTTAAGGAAGTCTGCTCAAAGCCATCAAAAGGATTTACAGGAAGCATGCACCAACGCAGCTTCTGGTGCAAGCGATGGACTAGAATCCATCAGGATCGCTAACTCTAGCTTTTCAAGTCCTGACCAACGAAGATGTCATTCAACAGCTCAAAAAGTGGAAAGATCAGAAGTCATCTATTGCTATGTTCAAGTCGATGATGAATTACCTTCGCCGTGTTGAAACCATCTTGTTATTTGTTGAAGCATCCAGAAATGCTGATCTTGCTCTCCATCTGGAAGCTGGAGAGCCACTCAGCAAAATGTTTTTAAAATACAAACGCGTCTGGCCAAGGTACATCGCTGACATGCATGAAATGAAGACAAAGCTTCCGGCTACATGGCAAGAGATTGAAGATGAAAACATATCTTTTACCAAGAGTGAGATCCCATTTGTCTCCATAGGTGCAGACCATGCCTGTGAGCATCACAACAGGATGCTGAAGGTCCATTCTGTATACCCTCCAACTTTTCCAAAGGAGCTTCAGGGACCATAGCCACGCCCGCCACTAATTAACTAAATAAGTACGATTAAGGCTAACAAACAGGTGTAGCATTTAAATAACATTGGACTTTTGAAAATTAAAAAAAAATTGTGGAAAAGAATAATGAATTTTTTCATTATCAAGTGCTTACTCAATGAGGACAGAGATATTGCATGGAACTTTATTCTAGTTCATCTAAGTTTTACGATAGTTGTATACAACTACCTCAAACCTTGGAAGAAATTTACATTTGATGTATCAAAATATATATCCAACATTATTCCCTACACTAAATGACTGTTCATTGTAATAGTACATTGCTGTTGTTTTTGTTTATGTATTTATTTTATAGTCATTATTATACAAAGTTTGTTCTGCTAGCTAGAAAGTAGTAAATAACCACTACTTTATTACTGCTTTTACCTTTAGAGCTTCTACCTATACCAGGGAATTGTTGAAGCCAGCTAAAATCAAAATGGCATTGCCTTCTGGCTCTTTTAAGCTTAGGAGGACCGCAATCAACAATAACCGTGAATCTACTCTTGCATTTGTGATACTGACGATCTTTTCCCATTTAGCATAGAGACACCCTTTACCTTTTGCCGGTTAAAGTAACTTTCCGGGACAAATAGTAGTCTCTTCCGGGACTGGGGACAAAGTTAACAAATCCGGGATGGTTCCGGACATTTCGAGACGGTTGGAGCCTATGATTCTGGCCTAGTGGGCATTTCAAATAATGCAAATGCTAGGCAGCGGTTCATCCTGGCTTCTCCAGAAATGTCGTGCCTATCAACTAAGTTTAAAGGGCAATTTGGTCTTCATATAAACAAGCCAGAAGGACACCATGATGTACGACCCACTGTTGTCAGGCAAGAGCATGAAGCTGTTGACAAAATCAAGGCTGCAATATTGAGCCATCGGAATCCATTTGCTGTTGAAGGCAATCAGCTGTATAATGTCATCAGTCATGCATATGTACCACAATGTTCCGCAAATCCTGAATATTGATAACATTGGACAGAAGCTTTACGAAGATTATGTCACTGAGCGTATCAATGGAGATTTTAGTCTTTGGGCACCAGTCAAAAAGCAGAACAACAGAATGTACATGTCTAGCAGCAAGAAGCAGACAGTAAAGATCCGTGACCAGACAGTTGACCTGAAGGAAACTAATAATCTGTATCAGGTCACACCAAAAGCAATAAAAGCCTGCAATTTGAAGACAACAATCACGAAGAGGCTGATATGCTCATAATCTGCCTGGCAGCTCAGGCATCACAGCGGTGCCCTGATGCAAAACTAGTATTCTTCACTTCTGATACAGATGTCTTGGTTCTGGCTGTGGCACACTATGACAAGCTCTGCGAAAGGATGTCACTTTCGATGGTTTCAGGTATCTTGGATAACGAAAAAATCTGGAGAGCTTTGGGTAAAGAAAAGGCGCAAGCTTTACCTATATTCCATGCATTCACTGGAGCTGACAATGTTGGAAAATTCTCAGGAATAGGAAAAACAAAATGGTTTCAACGGTTCATAAAAGCTGACATGGATTTACCCAGAGCAGTTATTAAACTGCCCATGAAAGGTTACTTAGCACAGGAAGTGAAAAATAAACTGGAAGAGTTTGTTTGCTTGAGGTACTGTCCGAAGGGTGTCTGCATTAAAAGCATACCTGATCAAGGTGGTATATGTTCTGCAAACAACTCGCTGAAAGCAACACACTACCACCTACTCTTGGTGCACTTGAGGAACACATCCAGCGTGTACGGTTACAATGCCGAGCACCATGACACAGCAACAGCCTTTTGAGCCAGTAAATTTTGGTTATTACAAGGATACAGGTGGTCAGATGCTGCCAATCACTACAAACGTTCTTCCTGCACCACAGCCCATCATCGAGATGGTCAAATGCCAATGTAAAACCAATTGCTCCACTCAAAGATGTTCATGCAGAAAAAGTAACTTACAGTGTGCAGAACTCTGTTCATGCGACACAGAATACACTAACAATGAAGACTGTAACATTGAAAATGAAGACAGCGATGATGATATAACTTATGTTCATGTGATATTAGAACATTTTTCCATAAATTAAGGGTGCTGGCACACCGCCTACGCACCACATACGCATGCACCCACGCAAATCCATTAACTAAATCAATTATGTTGCTATGGCCTACTTTATTATATTTCTTAAGTTTTGCAGGCTATCCTATACAGTGGACCTCACAGTAAACTATCCCAGGAGCTGGCTTACCAGAAATTAGAAGTTTAAAGCAACTACTGCGGCAGATATAAGCGGTCACATTCTCCAACATAAATGGAAAAATATCCCCGACAATTCAACTCCACAGTGGGGGGTCTCACCCTCTATGGCCTCTGAAACTCACCGCCTACAAAATTACAGAAGCTTTTTTCGATTTACAATTTAGTTTTCAAAATAGAGATACCAATAATAAACCTGACACAAACTTTTTTATCTCCATTTTGCAATTTTTTTTTTAATGTAGTTACATTATGTACTACCTAATAGGAGTCAATAATTCCTCAGATGTGCAATTAAATATGTAGGATTTTGCCAGTAATTTAGTCAGATGACAGACAGTGTATTGTTAGTTGGTGTACAAGTAACTAAGGTAGCTAGAACTATTTTTTTGTGTGTTGCAACAATCAACTTCTACTGGGAATACATCTTTTCTTGTGCCTAGCAGCAAGAAGTTGCTGTTTCCTCTTTGTTCCTCTGACTCTTCTACTAACCATTGGCCACAACTTGATAACCCACCACCAAAGAGAGACCTTCCAGAATATAACCATCCCTGAAATAAAACTCAGGATCCCGATATATAACATACCACAGGGGGATTGCGTAAGATCGAGTAAGATTGCTAACTATACCCAAGGAAGTTGAAGGCGGGAATTTCGTGCGAGTGTTTTTTTAAGCTAGCCATAAACTACAACTCGTGGTCTGGGAACTCAATTAACAGTGCAGTGCGTTGCTATGTGCCAACACCCTTAAAGCTCCTCTTTTGTTAATAAAGTGAAAATTGGTATTGAAAAACAATTAATGTTAGCCAACACTGACTTTCATTTTTGGTAGATTCCTTGGGTCCAAATACATAGAAAGAGCATTTTTAAACGAAATTTTTGTCAATAAAAGGCCGAGTTATCTGACCAAACAATATTTTATGGCGGCCATTTTTTTTTTTTTATCTGAATAGTTGTTAGTTTGGTATAATAAAGGTAATTAATATTAATAGCAACTGTATAATTATAATGTGAAATATTTTAGTCCATACATACTTTATTATAATAATAAAATCACCATAACTAACTATTTATTCAATGTAGCATATGGCTAAGTCATCTTTGCCGTTTTTATATAATTAACAATTAGTCTAATTTTTCAGAGCCTACATATGAGGATCCAAATAAAGTCCATCATAGAGAGGGTAATCAAAATTTAAAAAAATTCTAATCATTATACGCACAAAATATTTTTTAAGTCACAATATGTAATAGTTAAACCTTTTGTTCAAGGAAGTGTCTCAATCCTGACCGCAAAAGCCCGAGAGATAGGGCAGTTATCTAGCGATATTTCTGAGGGTTGCCCCCTTTTGACTATTTATAACATAGTTACCTTTTTGTATGAGTAAAAGATCAAATAAAAATAAAATTGTTATGATTTGCCAGTAGTTGTTATTTTAAACTACGACTGGATTCTTGAACCTGATAATTAGCTGTAATGTATTTTTTTTTCACACAACTAGATATACTTACTCAAGACTTACCTTAGCATAGTTATTCTAGTGGATAATGATTTTTCGATGAAAGCTGTTGTAATCATGACAAATAATGTTTAGCGTGCTCGCCAATTAGAAGGTTTACATGTCACCATTTAATAAACAACTTGCTGTATAATAAAATCTGTATCAGTATTACAATTTATTAATCCAAGATGTATTCATTTTTACATTCCTCTAAAGTAAACCTTTATTATTGATGTATTATTTGATATGCAGTCACACAAAAGACTATGCCATACTTAGTATACTAATGCCCATGTATGAATAGTTGAAACTGTAGGACATGATACAGGACTTAATAGTTAAATATGATAGTAAATCATGTTAACTACATAATTTATTATTGAACAATCACTGAATATTTTTATATATTACTTACAGGGAGTATTTCATCAGGTACCTCAACTTCAGGAGTTCAAGATGAAGGTATTTTAATCTGAATAGTTGTCAGTTTCGTATAATAAAGGTATTCAATATTTATAGCAACTGTATAATTATGATGTTAAATATTTTAGTCCATACATACTTTATTATAATAATAAAATCACCATAACTAACTATTTATTCAATGTAGCATAAGGCTAAGTCATCTTTGTCGTTTTACAGGTAATTAACATTAGTCTGCAAGCATGTGCATGAGCATAAAGATCATGTGAAAGTCCATCATATTCAGCATAATCAAAATTAAAAAAATTCTAATCATTATATAAGCAAAATATTTTTTAAGCACAATATGTATAGTTAAATAAGTTTCATAGGAAGTGTCTCAATCCTGACGGCAAAAGCCCGAGAGATAGGGCAGTTATCTAGCGATATTTCTGAGGGTTGCCCCCTTTTGACCATAGTTACCTTTTTGAATGAGTAAAAGATCAAATAAAAAATAAAATAGTTATGATTTGCCAGTAGTTGTAATTTTAACCTACGATCGAATTTTTTGAACCTGATAATTAGCTGTAATGTACAATATTTTCACACAACTGGATATACTTACTCAAGACTTACCTTAGTGTGGTTATTCTAGTGGATAATGAATTTTCAATGAATATTGTTGGTTAGGATTTGTAATTATTACAAATAATGTTTGGCGTGCTTGCCAATTAGAAGACTTACATGTCTCCATTTAATAAACAAGTTGCACAGCCTCAAGAGTGTCCATTGACAACCAAAACAGAATCGTACACTAAATTATAAGGTGTTGATAACTAGTTTGTTAAACTCTACAGCTTTTGTTAACTCTAATTACCAAAATAGTCTACCGATTTTGTTATGGTCGTAAATTGACACTTTTCACCATGAATATAATTTGTATAATAAAATCAGTATCAGTTTTAACAATCCAAGTTGGACATATTTTTACATTTTTCTCAAGTGAAGTTTGTTTATTTGATATGCAGTCACATAAACTATGCCACACATAGAGTATTTTAATGTTATGTATGAATAGTTTAAATAGTTGGACATACTCTATCATGACTTAATAGTTAAATATGATAGTAAATCATGTTAACTACATAATTTATTATTGAACAATCACTGAATATTTTTATATATTACTTACAGGGAGTATTTCATCAGGTACATCAACTTCAGGAGTTCAAGATGAAGGTATTTTAATCTGAATAGTTGTAGTTTGGTATAATAAAGGTATTCAATATTTATAGCAACTGTATAATTATGATGTTCAATATTTTAGTCCATACATACCTTATTATAATAATAAAATCACCATAACTAACTATTTATTCAATATAGCATAAGGCTAAGTCATCTTTGTCGTTATTATATAATTAACAATTGGTCAAATTTTTCAGGGCCTACATATCAGGATCCAAATAAAGTCCATCATACAGAGGGTAATCAAAATTAAAAAAATTCTAATCATTATACGCACAAAATATTTTTTAAGCACAATATGTTATAGTTAAACATTTTATTCAAGGAAGTGTCTCAATCCTGACGGCAAAAGCCCAAGAGATAGGGCAGTTATCTAGCGATATTTCTGAGGGTTGCCCCCTTTTGACCATTTATAACATAGTTACCTTTTTGAATGAGTAAAAGATCAAATAAAAATAAAAAAGTTATGATTTGCCAGTAGTTGTAATTTTAAACTACAACTGGATTTTAATATTGAACCTGATAATAAGCTGTAATGTATTTTTTTTCACACAACTGGATATACTTACTCAAGACTTACCTTAGCATAATTATTCTAGTGGATAATTATTTTTCGATGAAAGCTGTTGTAATTATGACAAATAATGATTAGCGTGCTCACCAATTAGAAGGTTTACATGTCACCATTTAATAAACAACTTGCTGTATAATAAAATCTGTATCAGTATTACATTAATCAATCCAAGATGTATTCATTTTTACATTCCTCTAAAGTAAACCTTAATTATTGATGTATTATTTGATATGCAGTCACACAAAAGACTATGCCATACTTAGTATTCTAATGCCCATGTATGAATAGTTGAAACTGTAGGACATGATACAGGACTTAATAGTTAAATATGATAGTAAATCATGTTAACTACATAATTTATTATTGAACAATCACTGAATATTTTTATATATTACTTACATGGAGTATTTCATCAGGTACATTAACTTCAGGAGTTCAAGATGAAGGTATTTTAATCTGAATAGTTGTCAGTTTGGTATAATAAAGGTATTCAATATTTATAGCAACTGTATAATTATGATGTTAAATATTTTAGTCCATACATACTTTGTTATAATGATAAAATCACCACAAATAACTATTTATTCAATGTAGCATAAGGCTAAGTCATCTTTGTCATTTTTATTATAATAAACAATTAGTTTATTTTTTTCAGAGCATATTTATGAGGATCCAAATAGAGTCCATCATAAAGAGGGTAATCAAAAAAATTATAAAAAATATACACACAAAATTTTTTTTGCATACTTCGATTTTACAGCGGTTGTTGTGATATCTCCATTAAATCCAGAAAATTCAGTCTTTAAACTGAACATTCTGTAGTTTTTCAAAAGAAACATAATAAGTTTTAATAATTTTGTAAGTGCGATTTACATATATATATTATTGTTTAAAGCATTAAATATTACCTAATCATAATTCTTTAGATCCACATTATCAAATGCCACATGGAGATCACTCTCAACATGGTAAATTTTTTTTCAATACAATTTTTTTAACTGAACATTCTGTAGTTTTTCAAAAGAAACATAATATGTTTTAATTATTTTGTAAGTGCGATTTACATATTATATAATATTGTTTAAAGCATTAAATATTACCTAATCATAATTCTTTAGATCCACATTATCAAATGCCACATGGAGATCACTCTCAACATGGTAAATTGTTTTTCATTACAATTTTTTTAACTGAACATTCTGTAGTTTTTCAAAAGAAACATAATATGTTTTAATTATTTTGTAAGTGCGATTTACATATATTATATAATATTGTTTAAAGCATTAAATATTACCTAATCATAATTCTTTAGATCCACATTATCAAATGCCACATGGAGATCACTCTCAACATGGTAAATTGTTTTTCAATACAATTTTTTTAACATCTAATATAATACTACAATAACTTACTATATCATAATTGTAACCTTGAATTAATTGCAGTAGATAGTTATAAATTATTACTATTGGTGTGCTCGAGCACATTGTGTCAAGACTTACCTTAGTGGTTACCTATCGAGTGCAGAGTATAATTATGACAAATTGAACATAACTTTACCACCACCACTAGCAAGAATAGAAACTGAACTCTCATAAGCTTGTAAGTTTAGCTGCACTTATAAAAGAATTCGAAGCGGTATTTCAAATTTGTTTATAAACCACAAGGTTCCGTTTCTGACCATCCCAATAATAGCCAGTTGTTTTTGTTTTTGTTTTTTGTTTTTAATTTGTGAATACCGTAACATAAGTTTCTATCTTCAGTCAGGTGCTTACCTTTAAGGATCACAGATATTCATTCAATATCCGTTATTCACCTGACGCTCACCGTACTCGGAACTTGTCACCTATCATTCACCTATGTCTCTCATTTTCCTTGGTCGTTTATCACACATTAAATCACACTTAGAATTGCAAGCAGGCAGGCTATCTAAACCCAGTCTCGGCTCACAGTTGTTGTCTAGTTTTGATCTTGGTAATTAACTTTTGAAACTTTTAATATTCAAGACCTGTTCAACTAGAAATTTACTGTTAGACACTCAAACTGGAATTAACTAATGTAATTGGATATTTATACTGTAACAAAATATACAACCAAGTGTTGGGCCACAAGAATGACTCTCCTAGTCCAACTGGTAGTGCCGCCACTAGGGATAATGTTTGTTGAAATGATGTAGGTGTATAATTGTTATTTTAAAACACAAATACACACTGTACAATATTATTATAACAAAATCCAACGACTTGACAATGCTGGCTCCTTTTTATAGGTAGCCAGCACTGCCGTCGGCAAATTTTTAACAACCAATGAAAATACAGATATTAATGATACATAATTTAAAGTTCGTGAGTTTATGTTCGATACTGAAGTTTGTTATGAAATAGTACTTTGCGCATGCCTGTTAATATGAGTACATGGGCCCAACATCTCCCCCTTTCAAGTTAACGTCTGTCCTCGGAAGCTTTTAAAGAGCTCTTCCAAGCTTGTCTAGACATGCCATCTGCATTGCCATTACTTCTGCCTGGTCTATACTTTATAGTGAAATCTAGTCCCTGCAATCTTAATGCCCACCTACACAATCGTTTTTTTGCAAATGTAGCTGATCTCAAATATTCCAAAGCTCTATGATCTGTTTGAATTGTGAATTGGTGACCATCCAAATATATTTCAAAATGTTTTACACTTTCCACCGCTGCAAGACATTCCAACTCAGTAGCAGAATATCTGGTTTCTGCAGCTTTCAGCTGACGAGAATAAAATGCCACTGGCAATTCCTGCTCATTCCTGCAAACACTTAAACAACTTCCAATACCATCACAAGAAGCATCAGTTTGCAACAAGTAATGATCATCAGATTTTGGCATATGTAACATACATGATTTGCACAAAACAGTACATAAATGATTAAAATACTTACATCTCTCCTCAGTCCTCTACTGTCAGGGGTGCTTCCTTCTTTGTAGCATCATGAAGTAACTTTGCACAATCAGCAAATCGTCTATAATAGCTTGCAAGACCTAGAAATTATCTCAACTGTGCATTTGTTTCTGGAAGTTTATAATTTTTAATGCTTGTATTTTTGCTTCTGGAACTTCCACTTGACCATTACCAACCAGATGACCCAAATACTCCAGCTTAGATTTCGCCCACAGACACTTGGATGGCTTGGCTGTCAGCCCAGCTTGCTGCAAAGCCTTCACTACAGCTGAATATATATGTCTTTGGCTACCTTAGAACTAAGCTGTGATTTGACTATTGTATTGAGACAAGCAGCCTGGTCACTAAGCTCATGAATGGATTGTGGTAAATTTAAATTAGTTTCAGGCTCTTCAATCAAAGTGATTTCATAGTATCAAGCACAAATGCTGATGGTTTCAAAAACAACAACTCGTGAGGTGTATAACTTTGGTGACTATGAGGTGTGTTCCTTATGAAAAACAGAACAAAATCCAATGTAGCAACCCATTGCTGCTTGTTGTCAATGGCTTTTATGAGCACATACTTGAATGTAGCATGAAATCCCTCCAAACCCCCATTCGACTGGGTATGGTATGTGAATGTTGTGACTCTACTAATGCCAAGCAACTAGTATAATGCAGACTACACTTTAAACATGAAATTTGTTCCCTGATCTGACAGAAAAACAATGGGTGGGCCAACTAAAGTAACAAATAACAATGCTTGTGCTGTGCTTTGTGCTGTATAGCTCTTGAGAGGCAGAGCATAAGGAAACCCAGAGGCTAATTTCATGGCTGTGAAAATAAATATGTAATTGTGCAGTGACGTAGGTAATGGGCCAACTATGTCAACCGCTAATTTCTCACACCTTTCTGCTATAATTCCAGGAGGACAAAAGGGTACTTTCAATCCACCACTCTTGTTATTTTCCAAACACAACTTGCAATTATTAATGTATCTTTGTTGTGAGCTGCCATATTAAGCCATGAAATTTTTTATTGATAAGTGCCCTGGTGGCATTCAGACCACCATTATTGGTGGATTGGCAAGGTATGGAGTTCTAAACTGACCATGTGTGTTGTTGCCATAATTGCCTGTAAGGTCGTGACTAGTGTTAGATGGTCTAAAATGCTGTTAATCATTGCCAAATTTAGACCTATGAGGTTGATTGTCATGGTTGTTGAAGTGAAATCTGTGACAATTGAATTGGAATTGCTGAATTGAAGTGTGTTTATTCAGTGTTCTTAGTTTGGGACGTAATGAAGTGCAATCCTGTAGGAATGTGTTAATGGAAGGATATGTTGATTTGCATAAAATGTCTGTGACATCATTGGGTACGCCAGCTGCCACTGCAGTAGCAGCTAAAATTTTGGTTAAATTTTTAAGGGGTGCTTCCGATCTGTTATGTAGGAAAGGCATGTGATTTAGCATGACAGCAAAGTTGTACTATTGCATGATTGATTTACAATTACCAGACCTATACTTTAGTGGGAAGGGGTTGAGGCAATCATTAGCTGTGTAACCACATACAGCAAGGACAATATCCCTCATTTGGGAGTATCTGGCTTGCATCAACATTATTAAAATAGGCTTATTTGTATATCCCTTACAAAATAGCTGCTAAAGCTTTCAAATACTTTGACTGGGGAATCTTGTTAGCTTTAAGGCAGTAGTGAAATCTATGTTATACTGCAAAAATATCCTCCCCTTCCTGCATAACACCCACCTGCTTGGCTAAGATGTCATACCTGCTGTGGACAGGCTGAGGAGGTATAGTGTAGGGACTGGCGCAGGTGCTGAAGCCTTGAACTTAATTTCAGCATTTGAGGATCGATATCACAAGCCGTGATTCTCTCGGTCAATGTCTTAAGAGTCTCCAATTTTGCTAATACAGGTATAAACACTGAGCATAGCATGTGCATGAGCATTAAAGTCATGTGACAGAGGAAGTAATTCAGCATAATAATAATTAGGTAAACAATGCTACAGAAATAAGCTCAAGTTTTTTACAGTCGGTAAGGGTACGTATTCATAAGTCTTCATATTAGTGTCCTGCACTGTGTGGTTATGATTCCACCACAATAAGCAAATAAATAAATAAACTCATGGTGTGCATGAGCACAAATGGGTAGCAAGCCAGTAGTTGTAATTTTAAACTACAACTGAATTTTTTGAACCTGATAATTAGCTGTAATGTACAATATTTTCACACTACTGGATATACTTACTCAAGACTTACCTTAGTGTGGTTATTCTAGTGGATAATGAATTTTCAATGAATATTGCTGGATAGGATTTGTAGTTATTACAAATAATGTTTGGCGTGCTTGCCAATTAGAAGACTTACATGTCTCCATTTAATAAACAAGTTGCACTGCCTCAAAAGTGTCCATTGACAACCAAAACAGAATCGTACACTAAATTATAAGGTGTTGATAACTAGTTTGTTAACCTCTACAGCTTTTGTTAACTCTAATTACTAAAATAGTTTACCAATTTTGTTATGGTCGTAAATTGACACTTTTCACCATGAATATATTGTATAATAAAATCAGTATCAGTTTTAACAATCCAAGTTGTACATATTTTTACATTTTTCTCAAGTGAAGTTTGTTTAACCTAAAATATTGATGTATTATTTGATATGCAGTCACATAAACTATGCCACACATAGAGTATTTTAATGTTATGTATGAATAGTTGAAACTGTTGGAAATACTCTATCAGGACTTAATAGTTAAAGATGATAGTTAATCATGTTAACTACATAATTATTGAACAATTACTGAATAATTTTATATATTATTTACAGGGAGTATTTCATCAGGTACATCAACTTCAGAAGTTCAAGATATAGGTATTTTAATCTGAATAGTTGTTAGCTTGGTATAATAAAGGTAATTAATATTAATGGCAACTGTATAATTATAATGTGAAATATTTTAGTCCATACATACTTTATTATAATAATAAAATCACCATAACTAACTATTTATTCAATGTAGCATAAGGCTAAGTCATCTTTGTCGTTTTTAAATAATTAACAATTAGTCTAATTTTTCAGAGCCTTTATATGAGAATCCAAATCAAGTCCATCATACAGAGGGTAATCAAAATTAAAAAAATTCTAATCATTATACGCACAAAATATTTTTTAAGCACAATATGTAATAGTTAAACCTTTTGTTCAAGGAAGTGTCTCAATCCTGACGGCAAAAGCCCGAGAGATAGGGCAGTTATCTAGCGATATTTCTGAGGGTTGCCCCCTTTTGACTATTTATAACATAGTTACCTTTTTGTATGAGTAAAAGATCAAATAAAAATAAAATAGTTATGATTTGCCAGTAGTTGTAATTTTAAACTACGACTGGATTTTAATCTTGAACCTGATAATTAGATGTAATGTATTTTTTTTCCACACAACTAGATATACTTACTCAAGACTTACCTTAGCATAGTTATTCTAGTGGATAATGATTTTTCGATGAAAGCTGTTGTAATTATGACAAATAATGTTTAGCGTGCTCGCCAATTAGAAGGTTTACATGTCACCATTTAATAAACAACTTGCTGTATAATAAAATCTGTATCAGTATTACAATTTATCAATCCAAGATGTATTCATTTTTACATTCCTCTAAAGTAAACCTTAATTATTGATGTATTATTTGATATGCAGTCACACAAAAGACTATGCCATACTTAGTATTCTAATGCCCATGTATGAATAGTTGAAACTGTAAGACATGATACAGGACTTAATAGTTAAATATGATAGTAAATCATGTTAACTACATAAATTATTATTGAACAATCACTGAATATTTTTATATATTACTTACAGGGAGTATTTCATCAGGTACATTAACTTCAGGAGTTCAAGATGAAGGTATTTTAATCTGACTAGTTGTCAGTTTGGTATAATAAAGGTATTCAATATTTATAGCGATTGTATAATTATGTTAAATATTTTAGTCCATACATACTTTATTATAATAATAAAATCACCATAACTAACTATTTATTCAATGTAGCATAAGGCTAAGTCATCTTTGTCGTTTTTATATAATTAACAATTAGTCTATTTTTTCAGGGCCTACATATCAGGATCCAAATAAAGTCCATCATACAGAGGGTAATCAAAATTAAAAAAATTCTAATCATTATACGCACAAAATATTTTTTAAGCACAATTATGTTATAGTTAAACCTTTTATTCAAGGAAGTGTCTCAATCTTGACGGCAAAAGCCCGAGAGATAGGGCAGCTATCTAGCGATATTTCTGAGGGTTGCCCCCTTTTGACTATTTATAACATAGTTACCTTTTTGAATGAGTAAAAGATCAAATAAAAATAAAATAGTCATGATTTGCCAGTAGTTGTAATTTTAAACTACAACTGGATTTTAATATTGAACCTGATAATTAGCTGTAATGTATTTTTTTTTTACACAACTGGATATACTTACTCAAGACTTACCTTAGCATAGTTATTCTAGTGGATAATGATTTTTCGATGAAAGCTGTTGTAATTATGACAAATAATGTTTAGCGTGCTCGCCAATTAGAAGGTTTACATGTCACCATTTAATAAACAACTTGCTGTATAATAAAATCTGTATCAGTATTACAATTTATCAATCCAAGATGTATTCATTTTTACATTCCTCTAAAGTAAACCTTAATTATTGATGTATTATTTGATCTGCAGTCACACAAAAGACTATGCCATACTTAGTATTCTAATGCCCATGTATGAATAGTTGAAACTGTAGGACATGATACAGGACTTAATAGTTAAACATGATAGTAAATCATGTTAACTACATAATTTATTATTGAACAATCACTGAATATTTTTATATATTACTTACAGGGAGTATTTTATCAAGTACATTAACTTCAGGAGTTCAAGATGAAGGTATTTTAATCTGAATAGTTGTCAGTTTGGTATAATAAAGGTATTCAATATTTATAGCAACTGTATAATTATGATGTTAAATATTTTAGTCCATACATACTTTGTTATAATGATAAAATCACCACAAATAACTATTTATTCAATGTAGCATGAGGCTAAGTCATCTTTGTCATTTTTATTATAATAAACAATTAGTCTATTTTTTTTCAGAGCATATTTATGAGAATCCAAATAGAGTCCATCATAAAGAGGGTAATCTAAAAAATTATAATAAATATACAAACAAAATATTTTTTGCATACTTCGATTTTACAGCAGTTGTTGTGATATCTCCATTAAATCCAGAAAATTCAGTCTTTAAACTGAACATTCTGTAGTTTTTCAAAAGAAACATAATAATGTTTTAATTATTTTGTAAGTGCGATTTACATAATATATATAATATTGTTTAAAGCATTAAATATTACCTAATCATAATTCTTTAGATCCATATCCACATGGAGATCACTCTCAACATGGTAAATTGTTTTTCAATACAATTTTTTTAACATCTAATATAATAATACAATAACTTACTATATTATTATAATTGTAACCTTTAATTAATTGCAGTAGATAGTTATAAATTATTACTATTGGTGTGCTCGAGCACATTGTCAAGACTTACCTTAGTGGTTACCTATCGAGTGCAGAGTATAATTATGACAAATTGCACATAACTTTACCACCACCAATAGCAAGAATAGAAACTGAACTCTCATAAGCTTGTAAGTTTAGCTGCACTTATAAAAGAATTCGAAGCGGTATTTCAAATTTGTTTATAAACCACAAGGTTCCGTTTCTGACCATCCCAATAATAGCCAGTTGTTTTTGTTTTTGTTTTTTGTTTTTAATTTGTGAATACCGTAACATAAGTTTCTATCTTCAGTCAGGTGCTTACCTTTAAGGATCACAGATATTCATTCAATATCCGTTATTCACCTGACGCTCACCGTACTCGGAACTTGTCACCTATCATTCACCTATGTCTCTCATTTTCCTTGGTCGTTTATCACACATTAAATCACACTTAGAATTGCAAGCAGGCAGGCTATCTAAACCCAGTCTCGGCTCACAGTTGTTGTCTAGTTTTGATCTTGGTAATTAACTTTTGAAACTTTTAATATTCAAGACCTGTTCAACTAGAAATTTACTGTTAGACACTCAAACTGGAATTAACTAATGTAATTGGATATTTATACTGCAACAAAATATACAACCAAATGTTGGGCCACAAGAATGACTCTCGTAGTCCAACTGGTAGTGCTGCCACTTGGGATAATGTTTGTTGAAATGATGTAGGTGTACAATTGTTATTTAAAAACACAAATACACACTGTACACTATTATTATAACAAAATCCAATGACTTGACAATGCTGGCTCCTTTTTATAGGTAGCCAGCACTGCCGTCGGCAAATATTTAACAACCAATGAAAATAAAGATATTAATGATACATAATTTAAAGTTCGTGAGTTTATGTTCGATTACTGAAGTTTGTTGTGAAATAGTACTTTGTGCATGCCTGTTAATATGAGTACGTGGGCCCAACATCTCCCCCTTTCTAGTTAATGTCTGTCCTCGGATGTTCTTCAGAATTTTCTTTTAAAGAGCTCTTCCAAGCTTGTCTAGACATGCTATCTGCATTGCCATTACTTCTGCCTGGTCTATACTTTATAGTGAAATCTAGTCCCTGCAATCTTAATGCCCACCTACACAATCGTTTATTTTGCAAATGTAGCTGATCTCAAATATTCCAAAGCTCTATGATCTGTTTGAATTGTGAATTGGTGACCATCCAAATATATTTCACAAAGAGATTGCCGTGACCAATCAGATCATTACTTCAGTTTTTCACTGCTGTGGAATTTCAAAATAATACCACACTTTTGTTAATTGAAAAAGACACGGCTATGGTATTATCAGTATTATTCTAGTATGATGCTTACATCATCAAGCATAATACTATGTAATAGTAAAAGAAAGAACTAAATCTATATAGATATTCACAGATACAAAATTTCCTTGCGAAGATAACATACATTTCATTTTATTTGTACACTTAAATAGATGAAAATAATTTACAATCCATATCAAGTACAAGACTATCAGGTAAATATTATTGATAATTTGGCCAAAAGTTCCTTTATTATAATATTAGCAATCTGCTACCACGTCCAACAAAAGTAAAAATGTTAACATTCCGTGAACATAGTTCAAGAAACAGTGTAGCAGTCTGTACTATGATCAGACATACAATCAAACTGACACAGACTGTTCATTTATTCCACTGCTGTTAATTGTATCACTTGTACCATTTTTGCAGTACTTACCTACCTATCTCTCATTAATAATACAACTATAAATTAATGGTTGTACAAACAATTTAGCTCAGTTAGGCTCCAACCTAAGTTTAGCTAATAGCTACCCCTATCTAGTTCAGAAGTATAATGAATATACCTAACACAGATGGCAAATTTTGCTATATTGAGAAACAAACTATATAATGTGCGATCTTAGAAATTGTCACATAATGGCTTTAAATTATATTTTACCTTATACAAGTTTCATTTATTGTGTAAAAACAAGTTCACAGAAGAAAAATAGTAGTATGAATTCTGACATAATTAGTTTCCAAGTATCATATTCTTCGAACAATCACTATTAGAATAGTGTAAACAAGTTATAATAATATAATGCTTAATAAGTTACAACTATAAATTTTTAATATTTCTACACAATTTTTATACTAAATACAACGATCAATTTTAGGGAGTGTTATGCCTAATTTTGCTTTGATAAAGAACTGCTATAGCTAACAGCCCTTTTAATTAGATTCTTAATACCTTTATTAGGCCATATAAGGTATTAAGCTATAAATGTTAACAAAAATTTCTACTTTTATATTTCCTTATAATATTGAATATAACTTGGCTTGTAAGATTATTATAATATTGAAGTACATTTTAGTAATAGAGAAAATTATTATATCAGCAGAAACAATTATGAAATCAAAGACTAGTAAGTAATGAATTGTTGCATATTTCTTTATATCCTCAAAATGAAAAAAAAAGTATCTTGTGATATCACAACTCAAAGACAAAAATAGGCTGCCACCAAAGTTAGACTGTCTTCTAGCGGTAGTTTTCAGTGCGTTTCTCCAACCTGATCAAGAGTAGGGCCAAAGTTAAACCAAATAGCTTGTTGTAATAGAACTCAAATGGTACGACCACTGAAATCAGTCAGTACATGAACAGAATGAGTGAATTTAACAAAGTTGGTCATCATCTCTATGAGTGGGACCTTCTCAAGAACAAGTCAGCTCAGCAGATCGAGGCACTCCTCATGAATCCTGCACTGAGAGCGAGATGTATGACTCCCACAGGTGGCACACCTTACTCAACTCTAGAAGCTCCACCTCAGGCCGGAGGCCAGCCACAGTCACTCAGAGATGAAATATTAACATTAATGAATACAATCAAGTAAAAAAAACTACCATCACAATGAAACCAACCAGTTTATGATATTGTTGTGGTGTAAAATGCACCTGTAACAGTAGTTAACTTTTACCTGATTTGATTAAACAATAATTTGAGAATCAGTTAAAATTGGGGCATCAGAAACTTTATACGGGTGTACTATAGATTATGTCAAAGTGTCACAAACTCCTAATTTCATGAAGGTTCATTGTTTCATGTGTTTGGATATAATTATTTAATTCAAATAAGTAGTAAAACATGCTTGTCGATAATAATATTATAACAATGTGTTCATATTCTATTAATTGAAGTATTATCATTGGTATTATAATTAGTGAAACCAAGAAAAAAAGTTATTCTGTGAATGTAATATTTGTAATCATACTTATTATTGTTTATAATAGAAATGCAGAGTCTTGCATCATTCATACATACCAGTACAATATTTCAGTATATTATAGTAATCAATGGAATCATGACATCATTATTTTATTATTTATAAAATTTATATGTACCTAAGGTATTGTATATCTAATTATCATTTCGCTGATTTAAATATTAGCTATGATAAATAATCAAGTCAAAGCGGGACTCAACATAGGCATATCTGTCATTAGGTCGTCAATTTCACATATAAATACTTTAAACTTGCTGAATATTTAAATTATTTCATACTTCTACATGCTCTTGCTAGTATAAATTTGAAATATCTGAACCACTTATATTGGTATTAGAATTTATCAAGCCACAATAGTGTATAACAAGAGTCTTATTTAGTTCAGAGAAAGCAATCAATCATTCCCAGCTGGTTATCACTAAGTCTGATGACCTTTGAAGTAGGACACAGGTGGGGTGGGGGGGGGAGGAGGAGGTGGGCAACACGTATTATAAAGCAACTATACTATCATAAAAACCTCTTCTCATTTCATGAAACAATATAAATTTCATATACTTAAGCTAAATACATGTTTCCTACGCAATTGCAATTTTAATATAATATATTGTGTGTGCCCCTCCAAAGCAAAAATAACTAGCGTGGGAGGTGGGCAGATCCCCCAGGTGCCCTCACCCACTTCCATCACTACTTTGTGTGTGTGATTAAGTCCACTCACTGCCTGAAAAGTGTCCATTGACAACCAAAACTAAGTCGTAAATTAGTGTATAATGTGTTGATAACTAGTTTGTTAACCTCTACAGCCTTGAAAAAATTTTTTTAACTCTAATTACTAAGACAGATACGGACTTTTTTATGGTTATAACCTTTTTCACCTAGTGCACTTTCCTTTATATTGCAAGACTTTATTAATATATACACATACAAAAATGGAATACTTCTGTGGGGCTAGTAAGCCATCTCATATCCTTTTTTCAGCTGCCTCAATTTTTGTGTATTGACAGAGTTCTTATTAGCAACCATATCATTATTTTTGGGGTAAGGCTGCACGGTTGTATAAAAGTTTGCACCAAGGCAATAACACCTGAAATAGAAAGCAGGAACAACAGTATTTACCACTGATCCAGAAACGTCATTACTTTATGTAAGAGCATGGATAAATTCTGAAAAATTCTACAAGCAAGTTTATAATTACTTAACAATTCTTTATCGTCCTTCTTAGATGCAATCACTCAATTTCAAAACAATAATAATATAATGAAGAACCAAAGGTGGGAACCCTCAGCGCTATTAAGCACTACCTAGCTATTACAATATAATCTCTATCCAAAAGAAAAAGCAATCTGTTAGCTATTTTAATGATGCATCAAAATAGCTTGACCAATGAACATCGTACATGGAAATGCTCTTCGCATTTTCTCAACGATTTAAAAAAAAATAGCACAATAATGTTAGTATTCTCCAAAATCAGAGCGTGACAAGCAGGCAGACAAGCAGTGAGACAAACAGACATGACGACTTCTATAACCTTCTCGTGCATGTGCGCTGAGGGGGTTAAAAATGGATGGCTTTGCAAATCATTCCTAGGACCACTTCTAACATACAGGTGCTTTAATAACTGAGCAACGACAACCAACAGGCAACCCATGAATATTGTTGATGTGTTCTCCTGCAGTCTTACTTTCAATGGAACAACAAACATTTTCGTTGTTCAGAGATAAGTTTTATCAATAAAAGCTAATGGTTCTTGGATCCCAGTGACAATTACATTTTTCATATCTAAAATTGTTTAAAATAAAGCATGTGCAAAACAAGATTAATTGAAAAGAAGGCTGGCAAGGTAATGTATGGTGCAATATCATGATCAATTCGCTGCCATCAAGAAAAATTTAGCTTAAGTAAGATTCAATCTGTCTATTAGTATAATAACAAATAAAAAAATTTGATCAATTAAAACATTGTTGAATCAAACATACACTAAACAAGAGGAAAATAGTAAAAAACATTAGTAACTATAATCTGACACAAGATTAAGAAGACATACTAAGTTTAGGAAAGAATTTTGCGGTTTCCAGTCAAAAAATACTAAAAGTTGAAATCATTGCATCAACAGAAAGTACTGCAAGGAAACTCAACAAAGAAGATGGACAGCAGTTACGCACTGGAGTAGCACTGATCCTTCAGAAGTCAAAGCCACCAAAGAGCAATATCAGCAAAAAGCAACACAAGGCGTTAACAAATTTAAAAAGAAACAAAAATTATTGTTATACTACCAGCTGATAAGGGCAATGCCACAGTAGTGATGGACAGGTATGAATATAAGATGAAAATGAAAAAGTTACTGGATGATGAATATACCTACAAACAGTTACCAAATGACCCAACAACAAAGATTGAAAATAAGATTACAAAAGCACTAAAAAGTATTGAAGAGAAAAAACTTATCTCCAAAGAACAAAGGTTAAAACTAGCACCCCAACTTTCAACACCACCTCAAATTATATGGTCTACCTAAGATACATAAAGAAAACGTGCCACTAAGACCTATAGTCTCAGCAATCAATTCTCCAACGCATCCTCTAGCAAAACTTCTAGTAAAAATCATAGGAAAGACAAACTCATAATAAAAAAATTCAACACATTTTATGGAGAAAATAAATAGTCCTGCAATAAATTCAAAAGACTACATGATAAGTTTCGATGTGGTCAGTTTGTTCACAAAAGTTCCAATAAAGGAAGTTATTCTAATTCTCAAAATAATTTTGGAACAAGATGACAGCCTTGAAGACAGAACTGCAATAACACCAGGTGAATTGTGCAATCTGGTTGAATTATGTGTTGTTTTGAAGAGACATTTTATGAACAAAAAGAAGGAGCATCAATGGGGTCTTCTTTATCACCAATTCTGCTAACATCTACATGGAGAGACTGGAAGAAGAAGCCATCAAAAACTTTCCTCTCAAACCATCTCTTTGGTGCAGATATGTAGACGATGTTTTTGCCTTATGGCCACATGACAATGAATCCATCCAAGACTTCAAACTCCATCTAAACAAACAAAATAAACACATCCAATTTACAACAGAAGAAGAAAATGAAAACAAAATTGCATATTATACATATAATTACATATATTATATATATTTTTTCTTTTTTTCTTTTTTTTTTCTTTTTTTTTTTTCTTTACTTACTGACTTAATTATTGGTTATTCACCCATTTTACTCTGGCATTTCTTACCCCACTAGTCAGACACATTTTATCATCAATAAAAGCATCAATAGACTCTTATCAACACCTTCATTCAGTCACCAACTGCTCTATTATATCTCATACCTATATAAACTTCTGTATCACCATCACCCAGCCATTTCAGTTATATTCCACCTGAAGAAGATTGAGCAATTTCGATCGAAACGTTGTCACTAACTTAATCTAGAAATTACCTTATAGCTATTGCACAATTTTTTTTATTATACAACATACAACAGATACTAAACCTAGTGAGAAGCTCTGTTCGATGATTAGAAACAAGACACTCTGTAAGGATGTCAAGAACTTGTCTACATCTTATCAGACTTCACGTTTGGAGGCATTTCATAGTGTGGTAAACCAATTTGCACCGAAGACTACAGCATTTTCATACATAAATCCAGGTAGGAGTCACATAAATGACTTCAATTTTACTTATCTTTTTTTTTCTAGATTGATCTTGGCTGCTTTACATTACAACCATAATAATAACAAGCATCAGGCTAAGACAAAGGAGGGAAAAGATCAGTACTCAATTTCTTTTCCCAAGTATAAGAAAAGTGGTTTTATTGTGAGGGAAGTTATGGAGAAGAGCAATTATGGTTAGTATGGTGCTACCACAGGCCTAACTTGACTGATTTGTTTGTTTCATTCTATAGGCTATGTAAAAAATTTGATGTCTGCATTACTTCAAAGGCAGGCCAGTGGAAAGGTTTACTCTGAGCTTTCAGTACCAGACTTTCTATGTAGACGATATGAAAGACCTGACAAGAAGAAAGCCATAAAGGAGAAACAGACACGATTTGACCGATAAACACATAATAATTCTATATCTGCCACAAATATAAAAGCACAAAATTAATATTGAAGTTCTAAGCCAAATCAGGAAACTTGAATCCAGTATGTTCACCAGTTGTACTTGGAAAGGTGTTCCTAATTATGGTGACGCCACATGATGTCAACGGCACATGATGGCAACACTACTCGAATGTCTTTTCCCAGCCATTTCCAACACCACCTAGTCAGCTGCCGATAAGCCACATGCCTATATTTTCTGCAATAGCAATTATAATAAAAAGTTTATTGGTGGTTTAGTTAGCTATGTCAAAACATACTCATTAATGGCACCTTCAATAGCATGTTCTCCATAGTGCTGTCTAAAACTGTAGTACGCAGTTTCAAGGACCCATGGATCCAAGCAAACATTTTGAAATCCTGGATGAAGAGTGATGCAACCTACTTCATCAGGAGACTTTATTTACCATTTGTACAATTTTCCTACAGCACACACACTCCATTGCAGTGGGCATTATAATGCAGTTGGTGCATGTGCACCTGTTGCACAATGCACTACCATAACTAGACAGTTTACAGATATTATCACTGCTTTACCAGTTCAGATTGATTAGTCTTGGGGAGTCCTCTACATCAGAATCACTACCTTCATTTTCACTGCTACTAGCACTTGGCTCATACAGGAATGGATGAATCCCTTCAGGGCCACTGTCATTCCCAGACTCAAAAGGAGAAGACTCACAGGATAGCTCTAGCTCTCCAGAAGATTCAGAACTAACCTGGTCTAGAGAACTTTCCAGGTTACTTTCCTCAGTTGACATAGCTATAGCCATGAGGTCAGTTGAATCCCTAGATGTGCATCACAACGAAGCTCCGCCCACAACAGGAAGTGAATCTTGAATGGCTCTTTAGAGTGAAAAGCATGGTACTATATCTTTGTTTGCAGTGAGTTTTGACAAAAAATAAATAGGGCATGTTAATACATGATTATAGTGCTTTTGGTGTGGATTTTGAGGTTTTATTTTTTTTCATTGAATATACCTTTAAAGTGGTGAAATCCATACTTTGCATAAAAGCTTAGAAATTCCTAAAAACAAGCAATGGAATAGGATCCACATTACCAATATGAATTAGCATTATAATAATATGGTGATTCGTAAAGAAGGAAATAGCAGCCACCATATTCATTTTCTATGGTTTGCGCTGAACCTCCGTTTTAGCAGTTTTGTGTTTTCTGCCAAACCATGCATGTAATACATGTGATTTTGGCTCCCATTCTGATTTTTTTAATCCAGAATAGTCAGAATAATCCCTAAAGTGCTGGGTGGGAAAGGATTTCAAGCAAATATTGCAGCCACGAATGACCAACAAAGCCACCTACTTTTCTTGCAGCAGGAATGTTACATTCTAGGCAAGAAATAGCTGCTCTTATTACTGTAATAGAAGTTCTATAATTTCTCCATTATTACTAATGGCTCCAGATATGTGTTTATATCTTTGCTTGGTTCATTGGGTACAGGCATTATACCCATAATCAAAACATTTTCACGTTTGTAGCGCAACTCTGGGAAAGTTTCCAACGACTAAATATAAAATACCAATGGAGAACTGTGTATGCTTGAATGGCTGAAACTAATCACAGTTTAAGATCATTAGATAGTTGTTAGGTGCAGCTAGAAATGGCAGCTCATTCATGTCATACAAAAAAGACTTCCATACCCTTCCATCTATATATCAGTAAATACATGATCTCTTTACATAATTTTCCATTTCTCACATAACGTATGCATGTTAGGTTTGTTAAGTAGTTGTTCCAAACTTACTACTACACTTTTGTAGCAGTACACTTTAAATGGAACTAAGTATAATGTACCAGAAGTTTTAGCCTGATTCAAAAGAATGCATGGTTTTCTCATTCTAGCTTGACTATGACTAGGATGTCGTACAAAGGTGCAAATCTTAGATACTTTTTCCTATTTTCATATTATTTTAAGCACTCACTGAAAGCATACAATTTATGACAGCTGGGACAAACTACATAGGTTTTAAAATTATCTTCAGGGTGACACAAGTAAGTTGATGTAGACTGCCACATGAAAAGAAACAGCAAGAGTAGGTGAATGACCTTAACATGGTTTGAATTAATTTCCACTGCTTTGCTTATGTCATTCTCTTCCATTTATTCCTCTGAGTCGATTAACAAATCCTAAAAGTTAATAATTACATTAAATATAATTATGTTTGTATGTGAGATTATACATATTTAAAAAAAGATTACTTATAGGACACACATTATGAAAGGAAGAGGAATGCATAAATAATGTAATTATACCCTTAAAATTCACACCTCATCACATTGTCTGTCTGGATTATTAATCTCTTCTGGTTCACTGTGGATATTAATCTGTTTTGATCATCACCAGGTTCACTATGAATATCCTCATCCGATAAAGGTTCATCTGAATCATTATGTGGCAATAGGTGTCAAAATTGTCTGTTGTCTCATCCTGATTAAATGCATAACTTGTACCTAAATGTATAAGACTAAATTATAGGACTGTATTATAGCAGGTTGAATTATTCACAGCTTACTTGGATCACCAGGTGAAAATTTAAAATCCTTACTTATTTCTTCTGTCTTCCATTGCTCAGTAGTCTCACAATAGTATAGCTGTTTATGCTGATAGTAGCTATTCCTGCATATGTATTTTTCACAATGTGGACAAAAACACTCTCTTTTACTTGCAATCATTTTGATATAAACAAAAAGGACACTTGTAAAAAAAACTAATTGTGAATTGTTAATTGCCATAGTAACAGATTAGTGCATAATTTTTTATGTATAAAACAAAAGGAAGCATTTGATTGCAACTATTTTTTGGCGGAAAATATTTTCTCCACAAAAATAAATGGAGACTCCATACCGGCTTGATAAGTTTTTATGGCAGGAAATATTCAAGGACATCTTGGAAATGTCAGGGGACCTATGTCACCTACTGTCCTGCAAGACCAATACAGCAGGTATTATTTTGTTGATGTTGTTACATATATGAGACTGACTAAAGTTTCAAAGACAGTTGGTAAAAATACATTACTTTATATTTGTTAGACAAAAAAACAAAACACTCAACCACATTAGCTAAGAATTCAATTAAAGAAGTATATTATTTATTCCTCACAAAAAGTATAAATCGTGGAGATATATACTCACATGTAAGTACTGAATTACTTAAAAGTTGACTAAAGTATATTTTTTCACTTAGGAGTTTTTAATACACCACAAACTCCTACTATTAGGTAGGTAGATTTATAATTGATAATGATAGTCCTTGTTATTAAAAAAGTAATAGTCGACTCTAGCTGAGCAGTAAGTGAGGCGTTTTCTGAATGTGCCCCCATGCTCTATAAGGTGTGAGTGACCCTATATAATGCATAATTTCTATATACATTAGCTATAATTGTTGTAATATATTTTTAAGGAAAGAGATGAATTACTGTAACACATCAGTGTACAACTCTGAAGTGGCCAGAAGTGATGTAAATTTGTTAAATTAAGATAGATGTGTTGTAATGTGTATTGGCATTTATTCTAGGATAATGTTGAAGTGCTTCTAGACATTATATGTTTAAAACAGACTGCAGATATTAAGCACATTTTAAAGTCTCAAGACAAACAGAAAGTAATCTACAATAATAGCAATTATAAGAAGTAAGTTCATAATTAAATAGGAAGTAGTTACTAATGTGATGTAATTATTCAGTTCTCCGTATGACAACTATTATGCAAGAAATGAAACCACTGATATACATCAAGTATTCTTGTTATTCTAGAATAAGGTTACAATTCTTCATGACAGCTTAGAAAAGCAGTTCAATCCTTAAAGAAAGGTATAGCTACCGTAACTTTATTTAATATTTTTAATATTTTGTTTCCTGCCTCCAGCTCAAAATCTCAACACAGTAAGGAAGTGGCTGCAGGCATTACTGAAGAAATTCAGTGTGATCTTGGACATGATAAAAATAATGTAAAAAAAAATTGGCAAAATAATACACTTTTATTATATTATAATTGTCTATTAGTGGCAGTAAAACGTAAATATGAATATTTACGAAGATCAGTGAAAGAAGGGTTATTTGGGTTCAGCTAAAAGGATAAAATAATCAAAATATGATCAGCGCAAACCAAGGGTTAGTGTACACTTGTACAATATGTAACATTGTTACATGTTTATATATTGAAGGCTTTTCTTCAACGTAAAAGTGTAGTCTTGCCTGAAGAAAAACTTCATTTCGAAAAACTCACAAAAGAGTACATGACAGACGAATCAGATGGAGAATCCGATGTTATATATCATTCTACACAAACATGAATGGAGATCAGATAGTAAGTAACTGTATATAGTCAAATAGCTTCAACTAAACAACCACTCTTGATCAGTTCCTTAACCCTCTCGTTCCCGAATTGTTTGGACGCGCGCGGAAAAACTTCCACCACGGAATAGTGCATTACCGTTTTATTTTTTTAACTCGATGATGCTGGCTGGGAAAACCCCATAGCAACCATATATCACTAAATAGACCAAGAGTTTGGGATTCCCCTCATTTTTTGATTGAGAAAATTGAATAATAATTAGGCCCTCTACTAATACTTAAAAAAAAAAAAATTTTTCTCAATAAAATTCCACTTTTCCCATCAATAAAATAAAATAAAAAAAAGAAATAATATTGCTTGATGCATTATATACCAATATTATATTAGTTCAACAATAAAATATGTTGTTTGTTGTGTGTGGTGCTGATTGTGATCATGTAGGAGACATCTATGAGTGTCCACAAGGAACGTATGCCATCGGACGTCGAGCTCCACTACAAAACAATTTCATATACACAAAAACACAAACAACAAAGATATTTGTAATACAAACAACAAATTATTCATGATCCTATATAATTGCAACTTTATGATGTATTGTATGCGGTTTCATACAGGATTTTTGTTTGGGGGGGGGGTTGGGCTCCGAGTGTACTTCGCCACACCCATTTTTTGGAACCTACACTACTTTGATGCACATCTTTGCATAAGAGTCTATACTTCACACTGATGATCAGTGTTCTGTCTTATGCACTAAATGGCTCAGTTATGATAGGAACATAATGGGATACAATATCAGACTAAAAATACATGCTTCCAAAATGTTCATTTCTATTCAACTCCCAAAATTCTAGGGGGGAACCCAGGGCTAGTCTCCCACTGTATGAACCCCTGGTATGTATACTCCACACTGTCCATGAGATAAACAATCGTTGTATTGAGAAAGTGTAATTTGAAAATGAAAAGCAGTACAAGCACACACGTGGAATTCAACCGGCATGGATGGTGTCACAGACTGAACGATCCCTCCCAGGTTAGGATTGACTGGTGTACACACACATGAAATTCAACTTACATGGGCATAGCAGCCCCGATCCAAAAAGATCCAGAGTTCCCTTTCAGGTTGGATCCGGAAGTGCCGCATACTGTTTGTCCACGGTTGCTCTCTCTCTCATTCCACAAACGCACGCACACACATATACACACACACACACACAAGAAAAAAGAAGCTACAGGTGAATACAGATCATAAAAATAAATTTATAATTTATTATACATAAATTGACTGGTGTACACACACACACACACACATGAAATTCAACTTACATGGGCATAGTAGCCCCGATCCAAAAAGATCCAGAGTTCCCTCCCAGGTTGGATCCGGAAGTGCCGCATACTGTTTGTCCACGGTTGCTCTCTCTCTCATTCCACAAACGCACGCACACACATATACACACACACACACACAAGAAAAAAGAAGCTACAGGTGAATACAGATCATAAAAATAAATTTATAATTTATTATACATAAATTGACTGGTGTACACACACACACACACACACATGAAATTCAACTTACATGGGCATAGTAGCCCCGATCCAAAAAGATCTAGAGTTCCCTCCCCGAGTTAGATCCCTCCCCGGAAGCGCTACTACAACATTCAACTCTCAAAAAAAAATGCAGATGAATCAAGAAATAATGAATAAATACAAAAATTTCCCCCAGCTTTTTCTGTTTTATTTTTTGTTATTTTTTTATTATTATTTTTTGTTATATTTTATTTATTTCTGTGAATAGTCTGACAATGTGTGGTATTCGCTAAAACACTTTCTACTCTCACCGTGCGTGAAAGGACTACACAAACTCACTTTACATACAGTACACACACACAATGTATCACGACGCTTACCATGGCGGCTTTTACACACAACACACTCACCCTTACGCTCCGCCCTGTCAAGGTAATAACCTAAACTCTTATTTAGACGCTCACTATCTACCTGAGGGGTACGACCACGCTTCCTACATCCTGAATAAGAACCTATCAATGCTTTCGCTAAGAGTATTCGCTGCTCAAGAAACCTAAACTTCAGTTTTTTCGAACTAGGATTTTGACAAGAAAAAAGCACATAAGCATTCAAAATGGAGCAATCGACAATATAAGTAAAAACACGCTTCCACCACTTTTTAGACCGGCGGCCAATATTATAATAACCTATCATCTGATCCCCCCTGTCAACGCCGCGCATGTATTTTTGATAGTCCGGTAGACACGGGGGGCAGTCTACAGCTATGCGAGATCCAGTGCCCTGGGTACGCAATACAGTGGTAGGTAAGCTAGAAGTAGGCTTGTGGATGGTCGAAAGCATGTACAAAGGCCGCTTGTCAAACCAAACCATAGCTGTGAGAGTTTGATTTGATCGATAATCGTACTTACCTTTGTTCTTCTTAGACTTACTTGTTTTCAAAACCACAGGAAATTCCTTCCGATTATTCTGAACGGTACCGCAACAACCAATTCCTATCTTGCCTAAAGTAAAAAATAACCTAGGGCTGGAGTAATAACGATCCGTGTAGAGAGTATGACCACTATAATCAAAACCCTTCATGAGGTCAAGCACTACACGACTACACAAGCCAGTAGCATTATCTAATGTTTCGTTTTTGCCGGTGTAAATCTCAAGTCGATAGATATAGCCATTCTTAGCATCGCTCAGCACAAAAACCTTTATACCCCATTTTGTTGGCTTGTCTTTCATGTACTGCTTGAACCCAAGACGACCTTTGAACTTAATCATAGCCTCATCTAAGCTCAACTCCTTATGTAAAGTGTATACAGACTCAAATTTGTGAACTACTAGGTCAAGCAGCTTGCGCACCTTATACAGTCTATCGTAATTGGCTACATGCGTAACCGATGACGACTCGGCAGCATTTACATGTAAACACCTCGACAACTGAAAAAAACGATTACTGGGCATTACTTTTCTAACTAAAACAGGAGCAAGATCTTCGTGAGTCGTCGACCAATACATCGCCAAACGCGGGAGTTGAACTATGCCCATTACAATAAGAATGCCCAGGTACGCCTTCAACTCTCTTTCATCGGTATCTTTCCAACTATTCGGTATTATTCTAGCACCGTAAGCATTCGTCTGAGACACCAGTAATTCCCACACTTGAGTCGTAAAAAAACATAAAATGCATCTAGAATTGTACACATAGGACTTACCACACCTCGACGAGGACCAGCCACACATTGATATGGACTATCAATGGGTGTGTTGTCCTCTTTCTTCCACTCACCCTCTACCTCATCCACTCAACTCTACTTCTTCTTCGGTGCACGCCTTCTCCGACCGCGAGGACGTCCAGAACTCGGAGCAGGAGGAGCCACTTCTTCTTCTTTATCACTGGAACCTGCTGCCTCTTCATCTGCTTCATCATCGGAAAACTCAGGTCGGCATCCTCTTCTTCATCACTGGAAGACTCTGCTCCTGTCGCCTCATCTGAGTTATCTCCCTCATCTGAGTCCCCTTCGGAGTCGGTGACTGCATACACATCAAGTCCTAGTATTACATGTGGTAAAAAAAAATTTTAATTTATTTTGGAAAATTTGAATTTGTTCAAAAAAACCACAAACCATTTTCAAATCTCAAAACTCAATGAAAAAAATAATATATAAAGCTAAACAGTTTATCTATCTCAATATAGCTAAATAAGTCCTTTCCACAACAGAAGCTTGCTAGTTTTCAAGAGAAAAACAAGATAAAGACAAGCTTACCGGGTTATCTTCTTGACTCCCATATAAAATTTCAGCATCAGAGATGACGGGGTCTGGTCCACCAACCCTGATGCTAGTCTCGCGGGCCAGACCCTTTGCCAGACCCTTTACCCGATATGAAGAGAAAGAAAGGGTCTGGTCAAGTTCACGTATGCGTTTGGTCTCGCACTGTCAGCACAAGTGTAACCACTGCGGTAATATAGCTTTGATTACGCGGTAATTATGGTTCAGGTGATTTTAGCGCGCTGAAATTACTGTCGACATGGATGTAACTGCAGCGGTGGCGGAGAGTGCTCGAGTATTCGGACTTACATTGAAGGAGAAACAGTTGGAAGCAATCATTTCATTCGTTAGTGGTCGGGATACATTTGTGTCATTACCAACAGGCTATGGAAAGTCCATATGCTACGCTATTCTTCCTAGTGTGTTTGACAAGATAAAAGGTACCATATACATGTACATATTAATAAAGAATCTATACAAATTATGTATATAATATTTGCAGGCTCAACTGGAAATATTGTGGTTTGTATTAGTCCACTAACTGCCCTTATGATGGACCAACAAGCTAAGTTTGCTGGATATGGACTATCTACTGAATTTGTTGGTGAAGCACAAACTGACAAGGAAGTTATAATGAGAGTATTGAATGGGAAAGTACAGCTAATATTTATCACTCCAGAAAATATAGTAGAAAATTCTATTTTTAGAAATATGCTTCTTTCAAAAACATTTAAAGAAAAACTAGTTGCTCTTGTTGTTGATGAAGCGCATTGTATTAAACTGTGGGGAGACCAATTCAGAAAAGCATTTTCTGTTTTAGGTGAGCTCAGGAGCTTGATTACAAGTGATGTTAATGTAATGGCTCTGACAGCAACAGCAACAACGGAAACATACAAATATGCATTATAACAGTTGTCTATGACGAATCCAGTTCTGATTACACTGCCTCCAGATCAAGGAAACATAATGTATGCAATTCATCCTGCAGTTACCCTTGATGAACTGAGTGATATTTTATGTAGAAATTTATGCAGTACAAGTTTTCTTAAAACAGTATTGTTTGTGCAAAAGTATAGAGACTGTTCTGACCTCTATTCCCAACTGGAACACAAGCTAGGTGGTGACATTACATCCCTACGTAATTATCCCAACTTGTCTCAGTACAGACGGATAGAGATGTTTAGCAGTGTTCTTACAGCGGAGAAGGAGCTAATATTGTCTGCTTTTTCTTCTAAGGAGAACACTTTACAACTTGTTATTGCAACCTCAGGGTTTGGATTAGGAATTGATTGCCCAGATATTCGCACCATTATGCATTGGGGTGTGCCCAGCACAATAGAAGAATATGTACAAGAAACAGGGAGAGCTGGTAGGGATGGAGAGTATGCTGAAGCTATTTTGTATGAAGGGAAAGTTTCTAAAAATTGTACAAAAATAATGAAAAACTATGTATCAAACTCGAATATTTGCAGAAGAAAACTTATTTTTTATTTTTTTTGTGTTATTGTGAAAGGGATATGTGTATAACTAATTGTAAATGTTGTGATATATGTGCTAAATTATGTTCATGTGATAAATGTAAACTTTAAACAATGAATAGTTATTTCTTGTAAATACGTGAAATAGTTTTCTCTATCTTGGTACGCAGCTGATCTGTCGTAAATATCTCCATCAGTCGGCACTTAATGTTAAATGAAGCATGTTGTCTCTTGCGTGTTGGGATAAATACACTCTCTTCATCCAATGCCTTTATTACAGCAGCTAAATATTTTCCAAATTCAGGAATGGGGTGATGCATAGAGTAGGAATGGGATGAAGTTTGTTTCTCGAATTCATCACACACACTATGGACTGCTGCTACACATTTTCCGGCTCTCACAATAGAGCTCTGTTGAATGTTGGCCCCTAAATTTCTGATACATATTTTTAATCTTCTATTTAAGTGCTCCATATGAAGGTCACATGGTATATTGGCACCTTGATATCCTCTTGTGTTAATACACCTACTCCACAGTAGTTGCTCTCGCTGGCGATCTGAAAACAGGTAGTAGTATTGCAACAATAAGTTGACTGCTTCTTTAGCATAGTTTCGTTTATTTGAAGATTTAAAGATTACTAACAAAAATTTCCAGTAACGAAGTATTCTATCACCATCACCTTCTCTAATCGAATCATGAAACCCATGCCAAATTAATAAAAGAGACAGAAACTCAATTCCATAGCAATGTACACCATCTTCACATTGTGTTCTTATTTCTGAACTTCGATCCATTGAGCTGCAATTGTCAGAGTCGTGTCCCTTGGATTTTTTGAAGTCGGGTATAAAGTTAACTTCTATACGTCTCGCAAGTTCAACAGAATTGTCAGTTGGGTAATAGGACAGTATTACTTTAGCAGCAGCCACAGTATGCGCATGCAAAAGTAGCAAAAGAAAGTCTTCTGCAGAATTCATATTAGTTGTTGGGTCAGAGGGTACTGATGTGCGATGAATAAGGTTTCGCAAATGGTACATGGTGCACTTCTCCTTAGCTGATTTTGGTGAAAAGAGCCGTTTCCATATAACCTGAACAATGCATTATTAATCAATTATTATGATTATTAACAATGACAAAAAAAACGAACTGCAATAAATCACTTACATCTACAAGAGCCATTCGTGAATGCCAGTCCTCCACAACTGGAATTAAACCATGTAAACGGTCACATGCTTTGTCTTGAGTTACTCTAAGAGCCTGTGTTCCCCGTACCCTGGCAGCAGTGAGCTGATCACCTCCAAGTAATATTTTAAAGAACAGGGTGTCATCAAAAGTAACTTTGCTTGCATCTGGAATACTAATTTCACCCTCTTTCGGCAAAGTTAAAACAAATTTCATGAGATGATCCAAAATTTTACTCATTTCATCGAGTTTGTTTTCATTATGAAGTAAAATTCCCATTGGTATCTGCAAGACGATAGCTTACATTGTAACAACCATAACCACGTGCCTTTCGATTGAAACAGACACTCATTTATTCTATTGGTTAATCAGTACTCACCACTTCACTTTTTGTGGCCATTTCCTTTGAATATCTGTTGGGGATATGCATAACAACTTGCTTAGCCTGGTCTTTGAAGTCGCTCATATGTTGAACAATGATCCTTCAATTAATATTCACATCTTATTGAAACATAATAATATAATATAGTACGAATCCTATCCTTGACTCCATATGCATGAAAATGATGCAAAGAAAGACTTCTGTGCTCATCTCGTTGAAAAGAAGGTCTCACCGTTTTGTCTACATTGTCTCCAACTAGCTTGTATCCATAATAATTAGTGCCCAAGAAGAATTCTTCTTGTTGGTCATCAGTAGCTGACTGCTGTAGCTCCAGTGCATAAACAGTTGAGGACCCAGAGGTGTCAGACGAAGGTATACTTTGACTATCTTCGCTTTGGCTAATGCAACCACTGATATTGGATGAGGTGGACAATGGACTGAAGGTTAAAGACTCATACTTGCTATCTTCATCTGAAGACTGTGGCAATGGATTAAATAGTCGTTGGTGATACAGTAGTGGCTGCTGTGGACTAGATTGCACCTGTGAGAAACATAGAAGTAAATATTATTATGGACATAATTAATTTGGTTTACTGGGATACCTGTGAGTTAGGAATCAAGATTTTATTTTTTAGATCATCTGACCAAATCTGAATCTCAATGTCATGGTCCTGACTCAGTGTTTCCACTAAGTTCAAAGATCCTTGATAAGATAGGCACACATGGAGTGGTTGGAGATTGTTATATACCTATATGTGTAATAATACAATATTAGCTATTTCTTCTCATACACTCCTAATGTTGAAGTTTTGATGAGGATATTTTGACAAATACCAGAGCACAAAAACCTTAGTTTCATACTTATCTAATCAGAAATAAGGTGACCCACAAATCACTTGCAAGGGCTCATTGAAACTTAAAATACCAAGCTAGGGTTTCAGTTTTGAATGTAACTCGATTCAAACAGGGCTATAGCAGGCAATTCATAGCTGATTTGTACTTCATTAGCTCTGAATGCAAAAGGGAAGGCTTTCCCTTGCCTTACAGTCAAAGGGCACTTTCAAGCTTTCTATTAACAAACTATCACACCTATTTATGGCCACCCTAGCTCAGATTAGGGGAAGTAAAGCAGAGCTAATTAGAAGATCAATAGTAAGTTGGCTTATAAATCAAGATATATGCTAAACAACAACTTTTTTGCACACACCCCTAGAACCTCCATCATACTAAAATTGGCAAAGTAAAGAGAATCTAATATGAGACTCAGTCCCCTCCCTTCACCCTCCCCCATCCTTTGATGTCTGCACTTCAATAGTAATGAAGCCACAAAGCATATGAATATTTTTTTGCTTGTTAGGTTTGGTATGAAACTTTCCAAGAAGAAAATGAGTGTTGGAATCATCTTACAATACTCAAGATAAACTGTCTCCCAACTAAACTGCTTTACAGCCTCTATTCTGTCCCTTAGGATGGAATCATGTGCGTCAGAGCTCATCTTCTGCATCTCGTCACGAATTCTGCATGTTAATTTCACCATAGCTGATTTTGTGAATTCCGCAGAGGTAAACATTGTTGATGCCAGTGATTTGTAATTTCGCCGAGCAAGTCTCTGGATGCCTCGCTTGCGAGTCGGTGTCTTCACATTAATCACCTTTTTCTTCCAGTTTGATAGAAAACACTGACCTGATTTATAATAAGTATTTTAATATGACATGAGGGGATATGTACTTCAAAATTTAATGAGATGGAGACAAGAAAAGGCAGTTTTTTTTTATAAATGACAATCTAACATAATAGAAATGTTTGACTTCATAGACTCCCACATTTATAAATAGATAGAGTGAAATTCAAATGTCCACCAAACATTCTGAACTGCATTTAGCCCACAGTAGTTAAATATAATAGCAAGTTTCGTTAGGGCATTAAATTATCCGGACCTGTTGAAATTACCTGAACATCTGGGGAAGCATGATCTCCTGGCTGACAGCTACTGGATGATTGAGACTGAAGGGTTAATCTTGCAGAATCTTCATCCAGAATAGAAACTTGAGAAGCTGCCATACAAAGCTGCTTGGAAGCTGGCTCACTACTGCTAGAATCTGGTAGATGTCTTTTCCTTTGTGCTTCCATTGGTGTTCCATAAACAGACTGTAGTTTTGATAGCATGCTTCTGACTTCGTTATTGTGTTCTGATAGTTTCTCATTAAGATTAATAATTGATTTTAACTGAAATTCACAAGTGCTACATAAGTATGCATCCCTATCACTGAGCGTTTCTAAACTTTCTAGAGACACACTAGACAGCTTCTGCAGTTCTTCTTTCAAAGTAGAACAGCTAGGACCATGTAGCTTTCTTCTCTTTCTTTTGTCCGTTGCAAGACGTTTCTGGCATAAGCAGCAATTCATTCCTACAGTTCCATAGAAACCAAGCTAAATTTGCGCGCGAACGTCTCTGTTTATATAGTGAGGTCACTGTCACTTAAAACCAATTACCGGTCCAAGAAATTCCAGGACCAGCGAGACCAAACGCATACTTGAACTTGACCAGACCCATTCTTTCTCTTCATATCGGGTAAAGGGTCTGGCCCGCGATACTACCCTGATGCAGGGCCTCATATAGCCGTAGATGTCGTCTCCCTCCTCTCCGCTTGATCCTGAGTCGCTAGAGTCAGTATCAAGCAAGTCTAAAACTTGCACCGCATTGTAACTTGTAGACGCCATCTCCAAAAAATGACTTTGAAAAAAATTTTTTTTTGCTTAGTTACCGGGGTCACACGACACTCTCACTTTTTTCCTATGATGTAATAAGGATTACCTAAGACTGTACGTAATAGGGAGGCCACCAGTTGAACTGGCGATTTTATAAAAAATGGAGAAGACAGTAAGTCAAACCGCAAAGTCTTGGTCGGCAAAGAAGCGGTTGTTTCAATGTGTTATGGAAGGCTACTGAGCTCAAGCAATTTTTCGCTGCTTCTACAAAGCTCTGGAGATGATTTCTTCCTCGGCAAAAAACAACATCGGTGGTTTGTCGAATTTTAAAAAAAGTTACCTTCTTCACAGCAGCTCCATTTATGGATCCAGTCATCTCCAGAGCTTTGTAGAAGCAGCGAAAAATTGCTTGAGCCCAGTAGCCTTCCATAACACATTGAAACAACCGCTTCTTTGCCGACCAAGACTTTGGGCTTGACTTACTGTCTTCACCTTTTTTTATAAAATCGCCCGTTCAACTGGAGCCTCCCCTTTACGTACAGTTTTAGGTAATGCTTATTACATCATAGGAAATAATGAGCGTGTCGTGTGATCTAGCGACTCAGGATCAAGCGACTCAGGATCAAGCTATAACTAAGTGAAGACAAAGTGAAATGCCACGATAGCTTAAGTAAGAGTAAGAGCGAAAACATGCAGCTCTAGCCTTGGAAATGTACAGTTGTAGTTTCTAGTTGGAGACAACGTCATTCTTTAGCGCAGAAGCTATACCCCTATTAGACAGTTTTTTCCAACAGATTAGGAGGAGCAATCGATTAAAGCAAAGTTCAAGAGAGAGTTTATCCTAAAGTACAAAGATAATGACTGCACTATACATAGTAGCCACAATGTAAATGATCTTTAGCAGCTTACTGTAGTCTCGTGCAGCTTTTATAAAGCTGGCCTACTATTAGCGTGTGATAGCACAGGTAACCGTGCTATTCATGACACGAGGAAAATCGGAGTCCTATTTCAATAGCTTTGCGAGCGCTACTGATCCTTAATAGAACAGGTTACCCGTGCTATCCCTCGCTAATTGTAGTAGGCCAGTTTTTTTTAATCATTTGCAGTGTAGCTACACTAGATAGTGCACTTGCTATCTGTATTTTTGAGGTTTAACCTTCTCAGACACATCCGAAGGTTCCCTTTCTAATCTGTTGAAAAAAATCCGTTGCTTGTGCTATTAATATCGAATCGCACGCTCATCGATGCTATTACTCTTACTAAAGTGCATTACGTTACACTTTATAAAGCGAAATTATGTATCCAAGGAGCTGAATATTTATTAGGTCACTTGGACTCAGACTAGGCTAGAAACAGCAGATAATTCAAGCGCAGGTTCAGCACGATTGAAAGATGATGATATTCCAGAAGTTTTGTGGGGTGTCGCTAAAATATTTACTTGGGTCACTCTAAAGGGGGGTTCGACCGAACCCCTTGAACCTCCCCCTGGCTACGAATATGTAAAGTTGCAATTATACAGGGTCATGAATAATTTGTTGTTTGTATTACAAATGTCTTTGTTGTTGTGTGTTTTTGTGTATACGAAATTGTTTTGTAATGGAGCTCGACCTCAGATGGCATATTTTCCTTTGTGGACACTCATAGATGTCTCCAACATGATCACAATCAGCACCACACAACAAACAACATATTTTATTGTTGAACTAATATAATATTGGTATAAAATAATGCATCAAACAATATTATTTCAATTTTTTTTTTTTATTGATGGAGAAAGTGTAATTTTTGGGGAAAATTTTTTTTTTTTAAAGGATTAGCAGAGGGCCTAAATATTATTCAATTTTCTCAATCAAAAAAGGAGGGGAATCCCAAACTCTTAGTCTATTTAGTGATATATCGTTGCTATGGGGTTGTCCCAGCCAGCATCGAGTTAAAAAAATAAAACGGTAATGCTCTATTCCACGGTAGAAGATTAGATTTTTCCGCGCGCGTCCAAACAATTTGGGAACGAAAGGGTTAACATGTGCTAACTCCAACACACACCGACGTTCACACTTCGACAACACCACTCTTAAACTCTCCTCATCCAGATCTCCTAAGACAATAGGCATAAGAATGCCCCCAGATTACCAATAGCTGTGGAAGCATCATACAGCCTACTTCCGACAACCATACAGCGAAGTTTCCTCCTCTTGCTTCCTCACCAATTCCCTCCTCTTCTCTCCCTCGGTAACTTTGCCAGGACAACTGAGTTGTGAGTTCAAACTGCAGGCGGGCGTGGATAGTAGCACTGCCACCCCAGTCTGCTCACTGTCACTAATCCATCCCACTATGACACAGATCCGCATCACCACTGCCATCACCTCCCACAGTAGGTAGCATGTCTCTCTCAGGGACTGGCACGCCCTCCTGATGGCCCGAACCCACCACTCTAGCCACATCTCCCACAGTAGGAGGGCCTGCTAACTGAATGTCTCACACAGTGGACACACTAGTTCTGGGAATAGAAACAACCTTCTGCTGCCCTGCCCCATTCACACAGGTCTTGTCACCTCCTGCAGTAGGCTGGCCACACCTTCAACAGTAGGCTGGCCTTGTTCCTAGGCTCCACATCCCACAGTAGGAGAGCTTCGGAAATTCTTTGGGTTTGTGCCCATCGAATCTATCGCTTCCTGCTCGGCTTGGATAGCCTGCGCCCTCTAGGCAACTGCCCTTGTGAGCACACACATACACTGTTCTCCGGATCCTCCCCCTAGTTACTACCAGCCCTGGCAGAATTAGGGCACAAGAGTGATGTTGGCCCCCTCATCAAGTGCTATGATACACTCTGTAACGTTTCCCTTTAGGCACGCCGCTGACTGCCCTACCCCGGACCAGTTCACTGGCTTCATGGGCCTGCCAGATTTTATGCGGGCACTCTTAGCTGGATCACTGGTCTTCTTCCTTTCTGGACAGTCAAAATACTCTTTTGACAATTATAGCACCTGGTGGGCTCTCCCACCTGTGGGCCAGCCCACATTCGTGAGCAGCATGGAAGAGGAGAGAGCAAGCAGAGAGACAGAGGGAAGAGATCAGAAGGAAGAAGACAAACAGAGACAATAGAACTATGTTTGTGTTGTGCGTCATTCAGAGTATTTGTGTGCAGAGTAGTTGAGTGTGTAGTCATTTGTGCGCAGGTCACCTGCAGATATTTTGTGTAGCATCGTGATTGGTCAGCTATGCGAGAGGACTCGTCTCATAAGCCCACTCGCCACGTGTTGTACTTTAGTTCAGTTTACTGAGTGATTTTAAGTAAGTACTCGAAGTGAGGTCGCAGGCCTCTTGCTGAATTCTGGTGGCAGCGTAATATAAGCTGTCTCCGGAAACTGTGGCGAATCCGCGCACTGTTAGCAGACCGGACCCACAGAAACTGGTGGCAGCGGTGGGATCTTCGACAGGAAGACATTCCCTAGAAGAAGACCACTCGAACTCACTGTGGATTCGTTCACGGGAAAGCAGACGAAGATCAGTCTACTAGGGCGAGGCGGAATTCGTTCCAGCTGCGTCTGATCGTACTTCGAAGGAGGACGCTCTCGAGGAGTGCTGCAGCATCTCTCCGGGCTTCGGCTGACGGAGAGGACTACAACTTTCTGGGCTTAGGCGGACGGAGAGAAAACGAATTTCAAGACACTTGGGCTTCGGCAGAAGAGAGTCACTTCACATCACTGGGCGACAGCGGCAGTGAGAATCCATTCCGACGGGCTTCGGCAGCGAAGGAGCACTCAGGCTGAACAGGGAGTCATCCTTAACAGTTCTGTGTTTAACATTGTGTGTGTATCACCCACCCCTAATTATTTTTTTTGTGTTGCATTATTTCGAGTTGTAAAACGTTCCCTTCCGTTGAGTTTTATTATCTGTTGTTGTTTTTTTCTGTGCAGCTCACCAGCAGGGAGGCGAGGACACTCATCTCCCCGTGTCAGAGGTTGGAGCCGTGGCGACCAAGAAGAAGTCGAGCAGGAGGTTGCTACCTGAGGATTCTGACTATAAACCGTCTAAGAAGCCAGGCATCTGCAAGAGATCACCCTACCCAGCAAGACCTTTGGAATTGAGGCAGAGCAGGGAGGAACTCCTGGACGACGGTGTGAGTGGTGCACTTGGGTCTGGTAGTGATTCGGAATCAGAAGAGGTTGTAGGGAAAGAGAGTTGGGGGGAAGAAGAAGAGATGGCTAGAAGAGAAGAGAGCGAGTTGAGTGTGTTGTTGAAATACATGATGGAGAAGGAAGAGAGGAATAGGGCAGAGGATAGGGAGCGCAGGAGGGAACAGGAGGAGAGACGTAGAGACTATGAGAGAGCTAGAGCAGCAGAAGCTGAAAGGCTACGGGTAGAGGAGGGTGAACGTAGGAGGGCTGAGGAGGAACAGCGTAGGGAAGCTGATAGGGCTAGAGATCGGGAAAGTAGGGAGAGAAGGGAGCAAGAAGAAGCTCGGAGGCGGGAAGAAAGCCTCAGGAGGGATAGGAGAGAGTTGTCGCAGGAGAAGTTAAAGTCTATGGGGTCATACAGAGAGGGGACAGAGTTGGTTGATTATCTGAACAAGTTCGAGAGGGTGATGAGGGAATCAGAGGTTGAGGAGGCTGGGTGGTCAGAAAGGCTATTTCCCAGACTGCCCGAGAGGTTGTGTGCTAGGGTTAGTAGCATACGGGAGGAGGATACAGAATATGCAGAGCTCAAGAGAGTTTTGTTGAAGTCCGTGGGTGAAACCTCGCTCACCTATGGACATCAGCTCTTTGAGGTGACGGGTGAATCAGTTAAGCAGAAGTCGGCAGGGGAGATTTGTGAGCAGATATTAAGGATTTGTAGGGGGGTGCTGCAGGGTTGTGCAACACTTGAGCAGTGCGTGGTGGCACTGGCAACGGCATTCACCAGGAGGGTGATGCCACAGGCTGGGAGAGTGTATTTGGAGGGGAAAGAGATTGGGAGTGCAGATGACTTGAGGAATGCTTGGGAAACCTGGATGTCCGGTAGGCAGAGGGGTAACTTTTACAAGCCAAGAATGGGGGACTGGGTTGGAGAGAGAACACCAGTCATGACAGATAGGAGAGAGCATGCAGGTTCTGAGGGAATAACATGCTTCTCCTGTGGAGCGAAGGGCCACAGGGCTATTGACTGTCATAAGGGTCGTGGGTTTGACAGCAGCAGGAAGCCTGCAGAATCTCGCCCTGTTACTTGCTACACTTGTGGTAAGCAGGGACACAGGAGCCCAGATTGCCCGAATAAGAAGGTTGGGGTGAGTGTCAAGAAAGAAGGAGGGAAAGTAGCAAAGCTGATGGTAGAGGGAAGAAAAGATAATGTTGCATGGGGAACAGTGAATGGAGTTCCATGTCAGGTGCTTGTGGACTCTGGGGCTAGCATTGGCGTAGTCCCCAGAGCTCTGCTGGGAGACAGTTACAGAGACTATGGGGAAGTGCATGTGGGAGACGTGCATGGGAATAAGCAAGTACACAGGAGCACAGTGGTGTCTTACGAGATTGGAGGGTTAGTACGCTCGCACATAGCCATGGTAGATGAGAGAAAGGATGAGGGAGTCATCAGCATTGTGCCGATGAACATGACAGATGCACACGAGGTACAGGCTTACACACAGGCCATAACCCAGTACAGAGACAGGAAAGAGGGGGGAGATGCTAAAGTCAACGTGCTGACTCGGAGTCAGGCGAAGGCTGAAGCAGAGCTGGATAAGTGTGATGATGATGCAGAGGTGGAAGAGCTGTGGTGTACAGTGGAGGAGTCTGTTCAGGAGAACTTGGGAGCCGAGTTGGACACTTTGGTCGTGCAGGTCGAGGAAGGAGCGATGCAAGAGAGCTTGGGGGAGAGTGTGGATGGGAATGAGGAGGAGATGGCAGGAATTGCTAAGGACTTGGGCTCTGTGTCCATTGATGGGCCAGAGTCTGAGCTCAGCAAGCTAGCTGGGGAAGTGGGGCCCATGAAGGAAGGGTCAGATGGGGGGGAGTTCCGTCAGTGTGTGAGGTCTGACGATAGTTTGAGAACTTGGAGAGAGCTAGGAGAGAGAAAGGAGCGTGGATTCAAGTGGGATAAAGGTTTATTGTTGAGGGGAATGTATGTGTCTTGGGAGGAATTCGTGGATGTGATAGTGGTGCCGAAAAAGTTTAGAGGAAAGATATTAGAGATGGCTCACGAGAGAAGTGGTCATCTAGGTGGGGAGAAAGTTGTGCGTATGGTGGGTAAGTATTTTCTTTGGCCTGGGATGGCAAAGGAGATTGCGGGGTATTGTCAGAGTTGCAGAGTGTGTCAGGTCAAGAACAAGAACAAGCCGAGGAAGGCTCCAGCAGTGGAGAGGCCGATCTTGACCGAGCCATTCGAGAGTGTGGCTGTGGATTTGGTGGGGCCGTTGCCCAAAGGTAGAGGGGGGTGTCGGTTCCTACTAACATATGTTTGTATGGCAACTAGGTGGCCGGAGGCAGTGGCTCTCCGAAGCGTGACTGCTAAGTCCGTTGCTGAAGGACTTTGGGGAATATTCTCTAGGACTGCTATTCCTGAGGTGATGCTCTCGGATCAGGGTACGCAGTTCTGCGGGAGGGTGGTGCGTCAGCTGTGCAAGTTGCTGGGGATAGAAAAGCTCAGGACTTCGCCGTATCACCCGCAGACAAATGGCATGGTAGAGAGGATGCACGGCACCCTCAAGAGTGTGTTGGGTAGGTGCATCGAGGAGAGGGAGGATTGGGTAGTTCAGGTCCCTCTAGCCCTATATGTGTTGAGACAGATGCCGCACTCAGACAGTGGCTTCAGCCCCTTTGACATGGTGTTTGGGTTCCGTGTGAGGACACCACTGGATGCTCTATACTACGGTATCTACGAGCAGGAGGGGAAGGAGAGAAACGTGTGCGACTGGGTTGCTGGATTAATGGACAGGCTGGAGAGGATGAGGGACTGTGCTGCGTTGAAGATGGGCAAGAGTAAGGAGGGTAGGATGAGGTATCTTAACAAGGGGAGTAAGGTCAGAGAGTTTGAGGTAGGAGAGTTGGTATTGTATCGGATCCCAGGTATGTCATGCAAGCTGGCTGACTCCTGGGAAGGTCCATTCAAGGTGTTGGAAAGAAAGGGGGAGGTAAACTATAAGATCGGAAAGGTTGGGAAGGAGAAGCATGCTAAGGTCGTGCATGTCAACTGCATTAAGAAGTTCAAGGAGAGGGAAGAGGTGAACAGGTTGGATGTTGTGTTGGAGGATGAGAGTCAAGAGAGAAGCAAGTTGAGGGATGATTGCGAAGGGTTTGTCGAGGAAGAGTTAGAAGAGATCATGAGAGAGTTTGGGGATGTGTTTTCTGAGGTGCCTGGAAACACAGACAGAGTTAGAATGTCGATAGAGACGGGAGACCATGGGCCTATCAGCCAGTCTCCGTACTCGGTGCCTATGGGTATCAGGGATTCAGTGAGAGCAGAGATTGACAGTCTGTTGGAATGTGGCATCATAGAGAGAAGCGAGAGTTGCTGGTCATCACCGTTGGTGCCAGTAAAGAAGCAGGGGGGTGGCATAAGATTATGCGTGGATTATCGCAGGCTCAATGAGGTGACGGTTAAGGAGCCTTATTACATCCCTGGCTTAGAACAGTGGCGTAGGAAGGGGGGGGCTAGAGGGGCTGGAGCCCCCCCAATATTTTTCAGGTGGGGGCTCAGCCCCCCCAATATTTGAGGATGTATTTTGGTAAAGTAGTACAATGCTTGCACAGCAATTGGAAGTGCCAGCTAGCTAGATTCTTTGAGGTTAACAAGTTTTTCACTATTGTTAACCTCAAAGAATTCATTTAACTTTCTGACACTGCATTTTAGTCAACACAGACCATATGCTAGCTGTGGTAACGGCTAAGGAACTTCAGAGACACATCGACTGTAACACTTCTTGTCACTTTCATTCATGTACCACTTCACACCAATTAACAACTCTTTCATAGCTAATGCATGCATAAACACCATGGTTTTGAATACACCATATATTAGTCTATTCTTTCTGTAACTTCAGTCATTCTTTATTCATGAAAAGTATCAGACTGGTTCTTGCGCCGCTTCGCGTGCTAAGCCAAGTTACTACACTAGCTAACTAAGTCACAATGACTAAAAGACTTAGACAAGCTAGTTTATTGGAATTTCCTTCTGTGGCATCAACATCGGGACCTGATAATGATCCACAACTTCAGGATAGGGATGGTGCTAACCTCCAGGCTAAAGGTCAAGGAGCCTCAACTTCAAGTAACCCTCAGATGTCTGCCAGTGAGTGTCAATCACTTTGTTGTTTGGATAATGCTAAGCCTTACCAGCCTACAAGCAAGTCAATTCTTGCTTGCATGTCCAACAATGGCCGACATTTTATGGAAAAGTGGTTCAAAAGTTATCCGTGGTTAACAATTTGTGTGACATGTAAGAAGGCGTTTTGTTTTCACTGCAGAAGTGCTGAAAGTAAGGGTTTATTAACCTTTAGTAGTAAAGCAGAACCTACTTTTACTAGAACGGGTTTTAACAACTGGAAGAAAGCATTGGAAAAATTCCATTCACACAGCCAGTGTGATGCTCATCAGGAAGCTATTTTGAAATGCCATATGGTTCAAACCACACCAGTTAGCAACCAGCTAGTTTCAGCTGCTAAAAAAGAGCAGAGTGAGAGACGAGATGCATTAGTAAAACAGCTACACTGTTTGCGTTACCTTCTTCGCCAAGGGCTAGCTATTCGTGGGCACAAAGAGAGTGAGGGTAATTTGCATCAGCTAATGTCAATGTTTTCATATTATGATTCTAATTTAAAGAAATGGATGAAGGAAAATAGATATTTATCTCCAGTTATAGTGAATGAACTGATAAGTATAATGGGGCAGAGTGTGTTACGTATTCTCTTGGATAATATCAAGGAGTACAGTCCTGCTTGGTTTTCAATAATAGGTGATGAGGCAACTGATGTTGCTAACAGAGAGCAGTTCAATTTGTCCATTAGATGGGTTAATGCTGAATATGAGATAAGTGAAGACCCAGTTGGCCTCTATGCTCTCCCTAACACCAAAGCTGATACCCTATACACAGTGCTTACTGATATTCTTACTCGCTGTTCTTTACCACTTTCTATGTGTAGAGGACAAGCATACGATGGTGCTTCAAATATGCAAGGTAGGCGAAATGGTCTAGCTACCAGAATCAAGAATGAAATCCCAGCTGCTCTTCCTGTACACTGTCTTGGTCACTGTCTTAATTTATGTCTTCAAGATGCTGGTCGAAAAATGCCTTGTCTACGAGATGCACTTGACTTGGTTAGGGAAATAGTCAAATTGATTAAGTACTCCCCCAAAAGATCACATCTTTTTTCTGAAAAACTAACTGAATCTCAAGACTTTGGTGTTGTTACTCTTAAACCCTTGTGTCCTACGAGATGGACTGCACGAACAGCTGCAATTGGTGCTGTATTGAGTGATTATGGTGTATTAATGGAAACTCTAGAAGAAGTTTATCAGACCACCCGAGATGAATATGGGCTAAAAGCTAATGGCTTATTGTTGGCTCTAGAGAAATTTTCAACAATATTTGGGTTGAAACTTGGTTACTTGATATTCAGTGCATCTGAAACCCTTTCTGTGTCACTTCAAGGCAAAGACACAACTCTCCAGGAGGCACTGTCGGCAGTAAACTTAGCTAAGGCCTTTTATAGACGTCAAAGGACAGAACAAGCATTTTCTATATTCTATGATGATGTTGTTAGTGTAGCACAGAAGGAATGCATAGGTGAACCACAGCTACCTCGCTATAGGAGAGCACCAGCAAGATTAGATGATGGAACCCAGCCCCACAGATTTAGCGACCCCAAAGCTTACTATCGTCACCAGTATTTTGAAGTTTGTGACATGCTACTTCAAGAACTAAATGACCGATTTGATCAAGATAATTTGTTGCCTCCTATCCAATGTCTTGAAAATCTTCTTTTGAAAGCTGCAAATGGTGACAGGTATGATGAAAACTTCCAAGGTTTGAAGACTTCTTGCTACATTACTGATATTGACTTTGACCAGCTCCAAATACAACTTCCTCTTTTGGCTAGCTTGATTAGACAAGCCCTGCCCCATGTGAGCAAGGTGACATCGATTCGCACCATTTGTGAAGCTATGAACACTCAGGCTGTATATAAATCGATGCTATCAGAAGTACACAACATTTTACGGCTGTATATGACCGTACCAATCACATCAGCCACTTCTGAAAGATCATTTTCAGCACTGAAAGTTGTCAATACTTGTTTACGTTCATCTATGTCAGAGAAAAGACTCAATAACTGCTTCATACTGCACGTGCATAAAGAAATTACTGACTCCTGTGATATGGTTGCCATAGCTCAAGAGTTCATTGCAGTAAACACTGAACGCAGAAAGTTTTTTGGCGTATTTTCATGAAGATTGTGTATTGTGCTATATCATTATTGTATAAACCATACTTTTACTAGGCTAGATACAGAAAGAGAGGAGAGCTAAAACACACACTTTAAGCATATAAACAAAAGATGTTCCCGCACCCTCTCCCTCACTGTGGCTAAACGTCCCATGCTATTGTCATTAGAACACACACCAGCCCCCCCAATATTTGTAACCCTCATACACCTCTGTAGAAGAGATGCTTGAAAGGGTGGGCAGTGGTAAGGTACTGTCCAAGGTGGACTTAGCTAAGGGGTTCCACCAGGTGGAGGTAGTGGAGAGAGATCGGGAGAAGACGAGTTTTAGCTGCCCGTTCGGCAAATTTCAATATAGACGTATGCCGTTCGGACTTTGCAATGCTCCGTCTGTCTTCCAACGTCTCATGGATTGTGTATTGGTTGGATGCGAGGACTATGCGAAGGTGTATATCGACGATATACTGGTTGTTTCGGAGAGTTGGGAGGTGCATGTGAGGCATTTGAGGCGGTTGTTAGAGGTATTGAGGGAAGCAGGGCTTACTTGCAAACGGAGTAAGTGCGTATTTGGGAAGAGACGGTTAGAATTCTTAGGACATGTGATTGGTGAAGGGTATATGAGTGTGCCAGAGGCGAGGATTGTGGCGATCAGAGATCACCCAGTACCAAGGACGAGGAAACAGCTACGTGCATTCCTTGGACTGATCGGGTATTATAGACGGTTTATACGGAGTTTCCACAGGGAGTCTTCTCTCTTGTCGCCACACACGGCAAAGACTTCGCCGGGGGAGGTGGTGTGGACTAGCGCCATGCTGGATGGGTTTCGTAAGTTGTGCAAGTCATTATGTGATCATGTGTGTTTATGTGTTCCCTGTGAGGATGATGTTTTCAGTCTAGAGTGCGACGCAAGTGCTACGGGAATCGGAGCGGTGTTGTCAGTGCAGCGTGTGGAGGAGTGGAGACCAGTGGCCTTCTTCTCACGGCAGTTAAAGGGAGCTCAGGCACGGTATAGTGCCCAGGAGCTGGAGGGGTTGGCATTGTTTGAAGCTGTCAACCATTTTGCATTTTATTTGTACGGGAAGGTGTTTAAAGTGTTTTCAGATCATAAGGGTTTGCAGTGGCTGACTTCTGGGAAGCAGCGGAACAGACGGGTCTACGGATGGGCTCTGAAGTTGACAGAATTCCAGTTCGAGGTGATATACAGACCTGGAACCCTGAACGTAGTTGCAGACGAGCTGAGCAGATGTCACGGCGATGACGAACGCCGTGACACCAGGCTTTCAAAGGAGGAGGGGGGAGATGTGGGCCAGCCCACATTCGTGAGCAGCATGGAAGAGGAGAGAGCAAGCAGAGAGACAGAGGGAAGAGATCAGAAGGAAGAAGACAAACAGAGACAATAGAACTATGTTTGTGTTGTGCGTCATTCAGAGTATTTGTGTGCAGAGTAGTTGAGTGTGTAGTCATTTGTGCGCAGGTCACCTGCAGATATTTTGTGTAGCATCGTGATTGGTCAGCTATGCGAGAGGACTCGTCTCATAAGCCCACTCGCCACGTGTTGTACTTTAGTTCAGTTTACTGAGTGATTTTAAGTAAGTACTCGAAGTGAGGTCGCAGGCCTCTTGCTGAATTCTGGTGGCAGCGTAATATAAGCTGTCTCCGGAAACTGTGGCGAATCCGCGCACTGTT
>WLWD01002425.1_pt1 | contig 70580 bp, 54 predicted proteins | sample 6712731 | NCBI WGS metagenome assembly WLWD01 (sample SAMN12718690, study PRJNA576275) | sponge metagenome | isolation source: marine sponge | host: Mycale hentscheli | place: New Zealand: South Island, Marlborough, Capsize Point | collected 2014-11-01 | reverse complement strand
CTACAGTCAGCTAGCTCAAGCCAAAGAAAATGTTTTACTTCAGTAAAGGCTGTGAGAAATATTTTACAAGAAGGCACTGTTAGCTCTGAGAAAGAAAACTATAAACTGTCATTACTGAGAGAGAAGTCAACATAAATTGTTTTATCATTAACATTTCAAAGTAAATTTCTTTGTTGAATATAGTTTTAATGAAAAACTCATTTTCAAATAAATCAATGATCATGGCAACATAAAATTAGCTCAAATATTAATAATAATGTATAATAATGTTAAACTAAAGCTACATAGCTCGAACGAATTACAGTATGACCCTCTCTGATTTCAAAAGTATTTGTAGCCAATGAACTTCAAGATAACATTTTGATACATAGTGAAGACCTGGCATTGCATTTTAATTCATCTGTCATACTCTTCACCATATGCAATACCTTTATTATAAAAGTGTTTTTTGTTCAGTGTGCAAATATAATAACTACACAACTACTGTGAAAAATGCCCACTTTACTATTCACTCTATGTACTGTTTACAATAGCTGTAAACAGTACAAGATTCGCTAATGTCTTCTCCCAGAAATGTTAAAATACTAAAGCGTGCAAGTCTAGAATGGTCTGGAGGGTGAAGATAAGCATCCAGAGTCCATTATTATATCAATCACAAGTGCTGAATTATACCTCTAGCTTCTCATTGGAGTCCATTTCATCTCCTAGACCATCCTGAGTGTGCAAATGGCAAGCAGACCAGAGTGTGCCAGGTATGCAACAAAGTGACATAGAATCTCTAGTGATGCTAGTGTTGAGTCCAGCTTCATGTCCTGGTGAAACATCAGGAACCACCCCTGCACACTGTGGTAGGCCTCTGTGTCACCCTCTCAAAAAATATCATTAAAACAGCTTCTTGAGGCCCAGTCTGGCATTTGATGAATCAGTCACCATGACCAACCATCTAGACTGCCCAGGAAGGGCAACCACCACTATAGGCCTGATTGGAACCTAACACATCAACCGAATAACTCGCTCACCGACTTGGAGTGGTTGATTAGAAGTGAAGGGCAATGAAAGGTCAACAGATAAGAATGTGTTCCACACTAGAGATATGCGATTACTTTACTGGTGCCGTGCAGTAGAAGTGCCACGCAGTAAAAGTGGATGAAACTTAATTTGATTACAGAAGACGGAAAAGCGGCCTAATTAAGTACACTCACGATGTGCTTCAGCACAAAATGGTAAGCAAGCTGGTCTGACTGAAATTGAAATTTGAATATAGCCCCTAATAGGATTCTAAATGTTTTTGCTTAGTTTATTTGTGCTATTCTTTAGCAACACACAACACTTTCATACACTCATAGCACTTAGTCTTGGATATACCAGCACAAGACTTACATTAAATTCTCTTCTGACTTAACTTTCAGACAAATGGGTAAGCCATCAAGTTCCCCTGGGAGGATACTCTTATGAATCGCTCAATAAAAGGATTCTAAACTGCCTTCAGTTGAGAATATTCTATTGTACCAGAACTCTGGTGAATGAAGCATTGCATTGTATTCTCTTAGTGACTTAATTATTGCACAATAGATTTTCAAACAAGAAAAATTGACAAAGCCATCAAATTCCCCTGGGAGGATACTCTTATGAATTGCTAAATAAAGGATTCTAAACTGCCTTCAGTTGAGAATGTTCTATTGTACCAGAGCTCTGGTGGATGAATAATTACATTGTATTCTCTTAGTGACTTAATTATTGCACAATTAGATTTTCAAGCCAAAAAAATCCCTTAATTAAGGCTTTAGCTATGACAGACAGCGCATTTATTACAACTGCCATTACTAGAATAGAAAATGAACTTCCACAACTTTGTAAGATCTTGCTGCAATGTCTCTCCTCTTCTGTCTGGTAGCTTTTTGCCTCTTTTGTTTTCCCCCCTAGGGTTATGTTGAAGTTTTTCCCCAAATTTCTTGCAGCTCACGCCAATATTAATGTGTATTAATGTTTTAAAGTAGCATTTGGGGTGGGGTGGGGTGTGTAGTGGATACACACTGACCTCTTTGAGTTTAGCCATAATATGCAAATACAAACCAGAATTTCAATTGGGACTCGCTAATGAGGGTCTCATTTCGTTCGCCCAATTAAATGAATGGATAGATTGTAAGACATTTGACACAAGATAATATGGTTTAAAGCTGCATTAAAGTTGCAAATAGTTAAACCACGTTTTGGGGGAGAAAAATATGCTAAGTTAACGCAGCGAGGGTCCTCCCAAATACGTCAGCAAGATAAATACATTACGTTCCCTTTCCGCAGCCTTCAAACAAAAACTGTAGTAGCTAATTGACGAAGATATCAGGCGACGTTCACCCGGCAAGACTTTAAACTCATTATAGCTATATAATTCTCCAAGCTAAAGAACGAACGGTAAGAGCCTTTGACTTATTAGAACTACAGGATTACCTCATAAAATCCAGATTTTTTTTTATTTTGTCAGTGTTTCTCATAGCAGGTCACAAATTCTGTGTACAATTTAACTTCTCTTTGTGATACAAAATATTTTTTCTCATGCCATTAGTGGGGAATAACAAAGGGGAATAACATTTTTAATCCATAGCTGTTACTACAGAAACTATGGTATAAACGGAGTTAACATATCAGGATGGTGGTGTGGGGCTACAATAGTGCAGGCAATAGTAGGGCAGGTCCAGAGTAGTTTGCAGGAGTAGTACAGTTGTTCAGCAAGTACACAGGTAACCAAGAGAAAGAGATCTCGACTGCAAGTAGAGAAAGATGTCAATTGCGGTGAGAACTTGATTGCTGAGTCACCAAGTTTAGAATGAGCTACGAAAGAGACCGGAACAGTCTGACTTCGCAGGTCGGTCTAGCTGGGGTGACAGGGTCGATTGCAGACGGCTCTAACAGGTCTGAAGGCGAAGCGACTGTTAGGAAGACGACTCCAGCGGACGTGGGCCTAGGGGATAAAAGCGAGTTAGCGAGTTGTAGCAAATATTGCACTGCCTTAGTTGAAGTAGCAGCTAGCGAATAAATGGTCGCTACTGGCAGGGTTGTTTAAAGGGAGGAGATCTGGGTCAATAAAGGGCTAACAAAAATAAAACTGGAGAATCTGTAGTGGGGGTAGGCTACCAAAAAGAAAAAAAAAGGACGAGTCTGTGAGGGGGTTTGAGTGGCAGGCAAATTGTACTGAGTGTAGCGCTTCCAGTCGTCCTGGCGAAGCTGGTTAGGATGATCCTTCTGGGGGAGTTTGTCAAAGGTGGAGGTTCTTAAGGATAATATAGAGGTGGAGTGCCACAGGACAGCACAATAAGGAGAGAGAAATTGGTTGGAGAGAGGTCCCAGACCTGCTGAGCTTGCTCCATTGCTACAGTTTGTTTGTGGCTGTAGTATGGGAGAGCCATCCACAGAAGGTGATGGATATGTTGACCTACAGGCAACTATGATAGCAAAGTGAAGGTAGTGTGGGGGCCGAGGCTGTCTGATACGATGCAGATCTCATCGATTGGAGATGGCCGAATTTTCGGCAGATTAACCCGGTCTCTTTATGTCACAACATTTTTGGCTATGGGCAAGCATAGTGGGCACTGAGGCTGAGTTGCTGGAAAGGTGGCCTCTATGGGAGCCTCGCAGTAGTAATGGCGGGGCAGACGTCGTGTTTCATTTCAATGAACGGATAGATTATTCTTGCCATACTGTAGATTTGACCACATCTGCATCAAGTACAATGGCAGCCATAAAAGAGATGCCTGAAAAGCCAAAGTCAGTGAGAGAAGAGGGCAAAAAATGTCAAGAGGACAGAAGCAAACACTAGTTGTGAGAGGAGTTGATAGACAGTTTGAAATTTTTTTACTCCACTTTGGCAATAGGTCTTCTCTTAGGCTTGGTTTTGATTAGTTTCTTTACAAAAAGAAAAATAGTATGTCAGAGTAGCCATAATTTGTGGATTGTAGATTGCATATACATTTGTACTGCTAAACACTTACACTTTGGCTTTAAGCAAACTTGACGTAACTATAAAATTTATGTTAAGGGCACTAGCTCACAGTGAGCTACATAGAAGAAATTAGAAAATAATACTTATTGCATGAAATACAGACGGGCTAGCTTGCTCGTTGTGCTGAAGTACACTGAAGTTCTTTGCGCATGCCTGCCTTCACGCTAAGTTACAGCGTCGACTCTACCGAAACTTTGCAGTGTCTGTTAGCACGGTCGGTGTAAAAGTGGAATTCAGTTCTTCTTTAGAGTGATACTTGGATTGTGTCTATATTCTACAAAAGTCAACTTTCTATTCGGTAAGGCTAATTATTGATATATATGTCTTAGTATTATTATGATATTAATGCAAATCAGTAGGATTACAATATTTTGAATTTAGCTAGCATCATTAGCTAATACTGAAATAAAAAAACACCCAATAACAACAACAGTAAAATAATAACGTATTTATTATTATTTTTTATTTTTATTTATTTATTATTTTTTTTATTACTGTTATTATTTTTTATTACTATTATTATTATTATTTTTACTATTATTTTTTATTTTATTACTATTATTATTATTTTATCATTATTATTCTTCATATTCTTTACTATCATTGGTATTGAAGTTATCTACATTATTATAAGTTATTGCTAATTAGTTATTTGGATTGGGGACTGCGAAGCGATTACTAATTCTTTTTAAGCCCATTTAATTTAGACGGGTGAGTTATGCAGTATAAGCATAGCGTGCAGCCAAAAAGTGCATTCATTTGTGACGCTTAACATAACCCGCTCCCTTTCGAAACCTAGTGGTAACGAACCATAGAATTTATGCTGAGGGGTCTAGCTCTTAATAAGCTGATACTGGAAATTAGGAAATCCTTGTTGTATGAACTATAGCTAGGCTACCTTGCTCGTCTCGTTAAAGCAGCTGAACGCATTTGAGCAAGTAGCCATCTCCCCAAGCTCGCTACCGAAACCTTAGGGGTTCGTATGAAAATGTGTATTTAGTGTGATACTTGGATTGAGTCTGTATTCATATAAAATTCAGCTTTCTGGCAAGGCTGCTTAGTGGTATGTTTACTAGTTGCTATATTATTATAATTGAGTAATTTCAATAGCTAGATGTCAATATTTTGAAATCTTCATCAATAATGAAATAAAATCGTAATAAGAACAACAGTAAAAATAATATTAATGTTATTATTATTATTTTAATGTTATTATTTATTATTATTGTTGTTATCATCATTATTATAAGGTATTGCATTAGTATTATTTCTATAGTGTCATATAGAACTTAGTATTTTTATTGTTATTATTTTGTTATTACTGATTATTGTCATTTTGTTGTCATTGTTGATTTTATTATCACTTTTGCTGCCGTTACTGTTACCAATAATTATTCACAGATAACAAAAAAAACAAAAAACAACAACAACATAATTCTGGGGATTTTAATTGGTACCTTATTTGTAGTTTTCACACAACTTTAAACAAGCCATAAATCCCTTGAAGTCATGAATAAGATTATTCATTCTTTTAGTACTTGTACTGTACTTGGTTTAGGAAATAGTCACTGTTGCATTTAAACATGTTATTACGATAATATTATGGGAGTGATTTTATTATATATATTATACAAATTTACATGCGCTGGTAGTGATTGAAGTAATGGAACTCATTAAGTTTCATTCCATCCAACAATCCCTGGCATCATTGTGCAAGGATATTGTCGGTGGTGTGAAAAACTGGATGAAGAAGAAAGCTAACCAAAAAAGAGGATTGCAGTATGATCTTTCTGATAAGCTTCATTTCTTTGAAGCAAAAATGGTGGCTTTGGAGCTCTTTCTTGTCGATTTAGAACTATTGCAAAAGATAAGACCTGAAGAGCTCAAAAATGGCGCATGGACAAAGAAAGCCACAAAAGTAAGAAACCTTGTTTAATATTGGTAGATTGAATTTAATTTTTCAGTCCAATATGAAAATATATAAGTATTCAATTCTTGATTACATGCCATCTATGTGTTACCCATTCACATAATTACTTATTCTTTCCTTCTTTCCTTTATTTATTAGCTTCTCCTGTTACTCTCATAATTATTTCCTCCTATCTGTTACTATCTCACTATTAAAAGCTTGTGTTACTTGTTGACTTATATTTGCTACTCTTTGACAGGAAACTATGTCTCCTAATGTGATGGCTATGATTAAAGCCTTCAACCAACTCGCTTTAATGGTGCCCATGGAGATACTAGCAGAAAAAACGCCTAAGGCCAGGGCCAAGGTCATTGAAGCCTTCATTAAGGTATGTGAAATTATGATGGTACACATAGGTCATGTGCTTCAGGCTGTTAAAGCAAACAAGCATAAGCTAGTTTATTGACATATGCTTGAAGCAAAAAGCAGGAAATTGAACACCAAATATATTAATAAATCAAAGTGTGACATCAAACCAATTTAGCTGCTTTATAATTTGTAAGGAAAGTAATTAGAACGTATAAGTCAGTGAAAATTGATGTACTTTTGTATGTTTTCCCAGCATCAGGTGTTTGGAGCGGAATTAGTTTTAACTCAGCACTTAATCTTATTTCTGGGTGATATTAATTTTAGTTACTCCAACAATACTTTGTCTAGGCCAATATCAGCTGAAAAAATATGTGCTTATAGCTACTGACTATTTTTTATGTTTATTGCAATACAGATAGCCATGGAGTGTCGAGCAGTGCGCAATTTCAATTCCCTCAAGGCTATTTTGGGTGGCCTGCAAAGCACTCCCATTCACAGGCTCAGAGAATCCTGGAAAGCCGTTTCTTCTAGGAAGATAAAGTAAGAAGAACATTAAATTAATAAATGCAGATTGCATGCTTGAACTACTCTGCTTGAAACATTATATTAAAATGTTTGAGACAAATTCTTCTTGTAATTTAGTAGCGTTATGAAACAGGAAAAAACTGCTAATTTTATTTATCTAAAAGTTTTAATTATGCTTCATACTTTCTATGAGCAGATACAAATAAGACTATGATCTTTTAGACGCGTAATGATTGATAGTAGCATTGTCATTGCTACACATAGTAAATGTTGTAAGATCATCTCAGCTTGTTTATTGAACTCTGTGAAGGCCTCATTAAGCCAAACAGTTATGCATACATCTGGAGTATTTTGTTTTTGTGAATTATTTAAACATTCTATGTTATTTAGGCAATTTGACAAGCTCAGTGAGCTAATGTCAGAACAAAACAATAATCAAGCATATACAGCCAAAGTACAGAAATATCTGGAAAGTGGAACGCCATTTGTACCGTTCTTGGGAGTGTTCCTTACTCAAGTAAGTTAGAGTAGCAATAAATACTTTAATAAATACATTATTTTAACAATCATTACTATTATTATTATTATTATTATTAAAAATAAAGGAATAAGTGAATATTGGGATATTGTGTGCCAGGGTAATTATTTGCAATAATTAAATATTTTTTATACACTTTGATATTAAAAGACATTAAGCATTTAATGTTAAACTTGTTTCATTAGGTCCTTCAAACAGAGGCCTATCAGGACATCAAAAGGTCAAGCAATGACCATGGTCCTATTACACCAGACATCAAAAAATTTCCTGCTGACGTTGGTGGCCAAAATAATGCACCTAAAAAGTCTGACGACTACAATGGCTTGAGTAGCGTGCTCAAAAGTAGCAACGTACAATTAGATTCTGAGAAGATGCATGACATTAAATCATCAGGGAATGATCACAGTGAAATTTGTGATAGTTGTGAAGAGCACTGGGATGGCGATGTTGTATTCATCGATGACATCTTTGTTGAAATGTGTGAAGGCAATTCAACCATCAACACAGAACTTCAGATCAAAGATTACTTCAATATTTTGCGAGTCTTGTTCACCATCAAAGAGAAAATGGAGGTTGATAATAATGGACAGAAGGACAACGAACTAAGAGAAGATGCACTAGAAGAAAAAGGAAGAAATGTGTTGACAGACGAAATAAAAGAAAATGGAGAAAATAAAAGCAATGGGAAAACAGAGGAAATAGAAGCGGGAAAGGAAAATACTAGCTCGGAGATCAATCAGACAGATAACATTGATGAGGTCGACAAGGACAAAGAAGATGAGCAAAAAAAAAACACATCAAATAGCAATGTCACTGATCACTTACAAAGACTACAGTCAGCTAGCTCAAGCCAAAGAAAATGTTTTACTTCAGTAAAGGCTGTGAGAAATATTTTACAAGAAGGCACTGTTAGCTCTGAGAAAGAAAACTATAAACTGTCATTACTGAGAGAGAAGTAAACATAAATTGTTTTATCACTAACATTTCAAATTAAATTTCTTTGTTGAATATAGTTTTAATAAAAAACTAAATAATTTCAAAGAAATCAATGTTCATGGCAACATAAAATTAGCTCATATTAATTCAGCGAAGCGAGCCGAGCTGACTCTCTAATGAGTTCGCGATATATATATATATTTAGGTCTAGAAATTGTTTTTGTTCTTGCGTGGGCGTACGTGTGTACCCTTTCTCCTACGCGCTTGCGCGGGCAGGGTAACCTTCTTAGCAACATTTTGTTTTGTTTACCCGCCGTACGAAGTAGCGATGCCCAGTAGACAAAACGTTAGAAACGCTCGAGCAAGAGCTTTGAGGGCGTTAGAAACTCCTGAAGAAAAATTAGTAAGGAGAGCGATAAGAAATGAAAAAGACAGGGCAAGGAGGAGGAGAGCTAAAACGAAACAGAAACAGGTAGCAAAGTAAAGAATCTGACAGTATTTTGTAGCCACACCAAGCATGCATGGAGGAATAGCTGCAATTACAGGGAACATGCATCGCTCGCTTCGCTATTTTGTGCTATTAGAGCACATCACTAGTAATAATGTATAATGACGTTAAACTAAAGCTACATAGCTTGAACAAATTACAGTATGACGCTCTCTGAATTCAAATGTATTTGTAGATAATGAGCTTCAAGATAACATTTTGATACATAGCGAAGACCAGGCATTGCATTTTAAAAGCTGGTCTGACTTAAATTGAAATTTGAATAATAGCCCGTAATAGGATTCATTTGTTAGTTAAATGTTTTTGCTTAGTTTATTTGTGCTATTCTTTAGCAACTCACAACACTTTCATACACTCATACACACTTAGTCTTGGATATACCAGCACAAGACTTACATTAAATTTCCTCCTGACTTAACTTTCTGGACAAATGGCTAAGCCATCAAATTGCCGTGGGAGGATACTCCTATGAATAGCTGAATAAAAGGATTCTAAACTGCCTTCAGTTGAGAATATTCTATTGTACCAGAACTCTGGTGGATGAAGCATTACATTGTATTCTCTTAGTGACTTAATTATTGCACAATAGATTAAAAATCCCTCAATTAAGGCTATAGCTATGACAGACAGCGCATTTATTACAACCACCATTACTAGAATAGAAAATGAACTTACACAACTTTGTAAGGTTTTACTGCAAGTATATTAAGGCTAAACTCATGTATATGTATATAAGGCTAAACTCAAAGAGATCAGTGCACCTCACCCCCCACCCTACCCCAAATGCTACTTTGCTACTTTAAAACATTAATAAACGTTAATATTGGCGTGAGCTCAAGAAATTTGGGGAAAGACTTCAATATAACAAAAAACAACAAAAGAGTCAAAAAGCTACCAGACAGAAGAGGAGAGACATTTATACATGAGTTTAGCGGTAAGATAATCAATTGACTTGTGGCAGCTCTAAAAAGAGTCCATTTGTAAACAGTAAAATTTTCATACCGTTTTACTCCTGGGTTATTCTAAAAAACTCTCTGTAATTTTATTCTAAGGGGGATATGTTGCCTGTGACAAAATTTGGATTCAATTCAGTGATCCAGTTCCACGAAATATCAATTTTTATTTTCAAGTTGACCACTGGTTCGCAATTTCACCCTGCCCCCCTTAACCTTGAGCTCCATGAACGTGCAATTTATTTGGTAAGATAATCAATTGACTTGTGGCAGCTCTAAAAAGAGCCCATTTGTAAACAAAAATAAGAAATACAATTATGAGCCCCGAGATGGCCGTTGTAACTTAGGAAATAGTCCCTCGAGCAGAAGTGATGGCGTATTCCCGATGTTGCTTGGAGTTGGTTGCTCATTAGTGGGAGCTGGGTAGTTCAGCACAAGATTTCGACTGAAGAAAATAGCTGTAGCAATCCCGAAGGAAAGAAATGAAGTGATGATGACAGAGTCTATACGCAGCCGAGTCTGAATACAAGGTTGGTGGAATAGTCGGAGCTGGTACCAGTCAGGGTGGAGTTGGTCACTGTTGAGACAGAGTTTTAAGCTACTTCAATGGCTTCACAAGTACAGCTTCATTCCTTACCCTGCAAGTATAACAGAAGGATGTTATTTGAAGTCACTGTTTCAGACTAGTACACTACAGTTCTAAGTTATAGCATTGGGACCCGTTTGTCCTCCTGCTCAACGGTAACTGGCAGATTTTTTGGGGCCAAAGTTAATTGATCCAGGCAGAAATTCAGAGCTGGCCCCGCTTGAATAGATTGCTTGCGTCTCCGATTATGGGCGGTTCCGAAGTATTACACTGAATGATTAAACGACCACAGGTTCGGGTGGCAGGGCACTCTTAAACTCATATATAATTCCCTGTGTCTAATAGGGACCAAGTAACCCCTAGCGTAAGAAAGCTTCATACAACCTAACTAGATTTTCATTCATAGCTAATAAAAACATGATACATCACGTTGTTGTATCATAATCATTTATGCCTCTCATTCTATTTTGTAGACAAAAAAAGTGACCTATTTTGAGGAAATTGACGCTGAGGAAATAAATTAAAATCAACTAAACCGTGCAAAAGTCAATTTAGCTACCTCAACATTTCCAAGACATTTTTTTGGCGTTTTCTGAAATCTTTATTATCAGAGTACAGGAGGTTAAAATTTCGGCTGATTTGGGCGAAAACTTCATTGTTATAAAAAGGGTTTTAGTTATGGCTGCCTACCGTTGTAATAACACCCAACTGTATTTTTGAGAATTCAGGTCGCCGTTTCTAAGATTATACCTGCAGAATCTTAAGGGAAAAAATGGCTGAAGGAAGAATATCTTACAATAGATAAACTCTAGCTTAATCAGTATGACTAATAGCTGGGATGATAAGGTCAATTGTAGATGGCTCTAGCAAGTATGAAGGCGAAGCGTCGGTAGGAAGACGACTCCAGTAGATGTGGGCCTAGGGGATAAGAGCGAGTTAGCGAGTTGTAGCAAATATTGCAGTTGGCGTTGGGTATAGAATCGTTGATTATACTGTTTACACTGCCTTAGCTGAAGTAGCAGCTAGCGAATATAATGGTTTACTACTGGCAGGGTTGTTTAATATGGGAGGTGATTACTGCCAAAAGTGAACGTCTTAATAATCTTAGGGAGTCCCTGGCTTTCGGAGGGGGTGCGCCCTGCATTTGGAGGGGGTGCACCGTGCAACTGGAGGGGGTGCACCCTGCAACTGAAGGGAGTGGGTCCTGCAACTGGAGGGAGTGCGCCGTGCAATTGGAGGGGGTGCACCCTACAATTGGAGGGGGTGCACCGTGTAATTGGAGGGGGGTGCACCCTGCAATTGGATGAGGTGCACTGTGCAATTGGAGGAGGTGCTATTGGAGAGGTTTGGAGGGGTGCTTTTGAAATAAGTGTACAATGCAACTTTGGAGGGGTGTACTGTGCAACTAGAGGGGGGGTTGTAATTCATTTTAATTCTAAAATTGGTTGTGTGAGCAATTTTACTCAAAAACGGTAAAGGGTCGTTAAAGCGCATAAGCGACATACAACATAGTCGTGTTATGAGTTCTCAGCAACCACCATTTCAGTTTGGGGTCCAGTCCGGGCGTGAATGGCGTAATGAAGTGATTTCTTCTACCAATCAGCTTCAAAAGACACTTCTTCAAGCAGTAGAAATTATTGAAAGCTCTAGTTCTCCTTCGAGCGTCAACTCAATTGGCACTATTATGGATCTTCCTCCGTCGCGAGTAATTCTTCTGTTTTAAGTCAACCAGTATCGGTTAGCAACAATTATGTAAGCAGTTTTTCTCCGAATACCACTGTGGGATGCTCGATTGGAGAGAAACGTTTCGAATGGAATCCCAAGAAGTCATTGACTCTAGGTAAAAAGCGAAAGCCCTCAAAATCAATAAAATCTCCCTATAAGAAGCTGCCCACATGGACACATGTATTCGTTTGTTTGGCTAATCCTGAACAGGAAGCAATTCCAGATTCCTCTGAGAGGGAGAGGTTGCAAGCAGCTGGTTTAGGCGAAGAAAAAAATTGTTTTTTGGAAAATGCTGAAGCATGGGAAATTCTACAGAATCTAGAGGAAAATTTTCCTAAACTATGTGGATGTGGTGGTTATGAGTTTCTTAGATGCTCAGAGGGTGGTGCAAAAACACTACAGCTATTGCAAGACCAAAGAATGGCTATACGGTAAAATATCTAAGAGCTGTAGTGCATCATGCAAAAATTTATATTCGGCCACTTCAAAAAAGTTTGCATTACTTTAGTTTTTTTTTTTTTTGTTTTTTGTTGTTTTTATATCATGAAAGTTACATGTATTTTATAGGAATCTAGAAGGCCCCCACCAATAGAAGAATGCCTTCAATGTGGAAATTTTGTGCCTATAGCTTCTTTGAAGGAACACATTGAGATTTGTAGAGAGATGCAAAGGTAATTGCTGCTTTACTGTTTGATTATACAAAATATTATTATAATTTTATTGTAGAATTTAAATTTAAGTTGGTAAGTGGAGTGATAAAAATAACCGTGTGCATGCTTGTCGCTCTGGGGAGAATAGGGTGTTTGAGAGGAACTGATTTTGAGGGGAAATATCATTATTTCCAAGCTAAAGCATCTTAATACAGTTCATATATACCCGGGTCGCCCCAACCTCCGATGTGCCAGTGCCTGACCGCCGCCAAATAGCACTTCATGGTGGTGTAGTTCACGCCTCCGTCGGCCAGGTGTGTCACATATCTGCACAGAAGCTGTTCTGATGTGGGCAACGGTTGGCAGCCTGCCGCCCTGCAGAATTTCTTGTACCGCTCCTGTGCTGAGCTGTATGTCCTCGCCGTGGAGGCTGCTATGCTACTCTGACGATATCCCTCCACAGCTCTGTCCAGCTGGGAGAGGTCCTCTGGTCTCTTGATCAGCAAGAGTCCGGGATTGGAGTCGGTTCTCTTACTGCCTGCAGACAGTGTAGACGAAACTTGGCTACATCATTCCTTGACAGGGCATCTGCCCCGACATTCACTACTCCTTTTATGTGCGAGGCCCGAAATGCTATTTCATGCTTGGCTAGAATAAACGCCAGGCACCTCATTAAGTGCATTGCTTCCCGGTCCCTGGACTGCCCATTGTTTTGACTATTTCCACCACAGCGGCGTTATCGCAATGAGCCAAGATCGTCTGCCCGGGCCCCACAGTGCAGCTGCAACTACGATCGGGACTAGCTCCTTTGCTGTGATGTGCAATTGTTGCGCTTGGCCTGCCCATGGCAGTTGAAACCAGCTTGATCCCCAGTAAGCACCGCAGCCCCAGTTGTCTGAGCCATCTGAATTCAGCATCACGGGGGGCTGAGCCACCACAGGGTGCTTCAGCAGGCCTACGCCATTCCAGCTTGCACTAAACAGCCACCACCACTCTATGTCGGACCTGGCTTCTCTGCTGAGCCTCACAAAATGTTCTAGCTTGCTTGTTGACGCAGATAGCCGTCTCGTAAAGGTTCTGCCAGCTCTTACAACCTTGCATGCGTGGCCGAGAACCCCTATCAGCGAGAGTAGTTCTCGTTTCTTGCAGGATTTCCTGCCTCGCCACCCTGACGGTTCCGTCAGCATACGTGGCAATTTGTCTTTTGGTAGCCTCAGCTCCATGGCTACCAGGTCAATCTCGATGCCCAGAAACGTCAGGCACGTGGTGGGGCCCATGTCTTTTGCCGGCTCTGGCGGTAGCCCCAGCTTGGCACAGATATCATGCATGATCTTGCTCTTCTGACTGCACTCTGCCTCACTTGCCCCCAGTATAATAAAGTCATCCACGTAATGAAAGATGTGCGCCACACCACGCTTCGTCATTACCCACTGTGCCGCATCAGCTACCGCTGTGAAGAACAGAGGGGCCGACCTGAGGCCGAATGGCAAGGTGGTGTCTACATATACCGTACCGTCCCATGCCATTCCCAGCATCTGTCTTGCGGGTATACCGGAATTTGCCTGTACGCTTGCATAATATCCATCTTTGCTAGCCACGCCCCCGGCCCTAGCTTTGCTGCTGTCTCTGCTACTTTGTCCAGCGATACATAGGCTAGCGTTGCTAGTTCCTTGCTGATGCCTTCGTTCACGCTGGCCCCTTCGGGTGCAGACAGGTTCAGGATCAGCCTGAATTTTCCCGGCTTGCTTTTCTTTGGGATAACCCCAAATGGGCTGCAGTGAATGCCCAACGCTTCTGCCTGCTGGGTGGAACCTGCCCAGCATCTACTTCAGCTGCTAAATATTCCGATACCACCCGCTCATGCTCCGCTGCAAATTTAATGTTCGTGCTCCTGCTTATGAGCGAGGCTCTGACATGGTCGTAGCCAACCCTAAAACCTGTTCTAATGCCGTGGAGGATCTTCTGCATGAGACTTGCGTCCGGGTGGCCCGGACAATTTCTGGTGCCACGCCGCCTCGTTCATCGGAGTAATAATCTCTGCCAGCAGGGCTGGTAGAGGCGGACCCTTCGGTCCCTTGCACCTGGCTAGTGCTTGGATTTGACTGCCTTGAACTGTGCATGTGATATCCCTTCCTCCTGCGTTAACCCTCTCGTTCCTGAATTGTTTGGATGCGCGCGGAAAAATCTAATCGTCGACCGCGGAATAGAGTATTACCGTTTTATTTTTTTAACTCGATGCTGGCTGGGAAAACCCCATAGCAACTATATATCACTAAATAGACCAAGAGTTTGGGATTCCCCTCATTTTTTGATTGAGAAAATTGAATAATATTCAGGCCATCTACTAATACTTCAAAAAAAAAATTTTTTTCCAAAAAAATTCCACTTTTCCCATCAATAAAAACAATAAAATAAAATAGAAATAATATTGTTTGATGCATTTTATACCAATATTATATTAGTTCAACAATAAAATATGTTGTTTGTTGTGTGTGGTGCTGATTGTGATCATGTAGGAGACGACATCTATGAGTGTCCACAAGGAACATATGCCATCGGACGTCGAGCTCCATTACAAAACAATTTCATATACACAAAAACACAGACAACAAAGATATTTGTAATACAAACAACAAATTATTCATGCTCCTATATAATTGCAACTTTATGATGTATTGTATGCGGTTTCATACAGGATTTTTGTTTGGGGGGGTGGGGGTGGGGCTCCGAGTGTACTTCGCCACACACATTTTTTGGAACCTACACTACTTTGATGCACATCTTTGCATAAGAGTCTATACTTCACACTGATGATCAGTGTTCGGTCCTATGCACTAAATGGCTCAGTAATGATAGGAACATAATGGGATACAATATCAGACCAAAAATAAATGCTTCCAAAATGTTTATTTCTATTCAACTCCCAAAATTCTAGGTGGGGATCCCAGGGCTAGCCTCCCACTGTATGAACCCCTGGTATGTATACTCCACACTGTCCATGAGAGAAACAATCACCGTTGTATGGAGAAAGTGTAATTTGAAAATGAAAAGCAGTACAAGCACATACGTGGAATTCAACTTACGTGTCATATACTGAACGATCCCTCCCAGGTTAGGATCCGGAACCTCCATACAATACCAAAAAAACACAGACAACAATGATATTTGTAACACAACAGCTGGCCTCGCTGAATTGCCCTCCCTCCCCCCCGTCATTGCTTTTCACTGACATTCTTGTGCCATAACCCCCCTCCCCCAACCCCCCAACTGGACACCCAAATATCAGTGAGTTGAAATGAAACTTACCCGGCATGGATGATGTCACAGACCGAAAAAGACCCCCTGAGTTTGTTCTCTCCCAGGTCACGGCAGTTTTTGTTGGGCACTTAGCGGTTAAAAAGATGCGCGGGGGTAATTCCGGTATGCTCATTAATTATTCATGACCGTGTATTGGGGAAGAAGACAAATTATGGCTTCCTCTGGGCGGGATTTTACCAGACCGAGGCAAGAATAATTCAGTTCCAATTCCATTCACATACTCCTTGCACTTCTATGTCCCATTCCCATTATATTACGCAAGGGTACTGTCCCTTGGAACGGAGTGCGCATCTAATCATTCCATGTGGAGCAACCACGAGTCAATTAGTCTGAATAGCCACGGTATTTGAGAGGCTTCCCCAGCTGGTCAGGAAGTGCTTCAGCAATTGACACACATGTGAGTCAATAGCAAATAGATTAGTTAATCTCATTATGTCTAGCATAAGAGTCAAATACATTTCTAAAAGAAAAAAAAATCATTCAAAATACACACATATATACTGCTAGATGATGGAGTTTCACACAGTACAGTTAACGAAACACTGTAGAGTGTGTGGAAAAAGGCTGAATAAATCAAAAGGAAAGGCACAGCCTGTCTACTCTTGTGCAGAGGCTTCTGAGGACCTGTCAGCTATTGTAGGAGTTGACAACTCCAAGGAGAGAGATCATCACATCTTGCCTCAGTTCTTCTGCCATCTCTGCCGCTCAAAAATCTCCTCAGCCAAGAAATCCAAAAAAGATGGATTTCCATTCCGTGCCATTGTCCCTAAGGAATGGTCATCACACCAGGAAGAGGACTGTGAAGTAAGAAAAAATAAATACAAAAATAAAAATTAGAAATTATTACTAAGTCAATGAGTGAACCAATATCCTAACTGAAGGTTGAAGTTATCATTGGGTGGCCAATGCTTTATCTATTGAATGCTATTCAGCTTAACCTCATTCCCACCAGTCTGCCATCCCTTCTCAAGTTACACTGCATCTAGGAAGTTAATTAATTCTACAATGGAATTACTAAAATTTAAAAAAAATCAGCACATTAAAAATATTTAAAAATTTCACTCACCTCTCTTAATATTCCTGGTTTGCTTACACTTCACTAAGGTGTCCAAAGGTGGTGGTCACAATGCCAAAGGCCCTAGCAACAAAGGCAGGATGAGTGGAGAGACTCTCAGGGCTGTAATAACTTACGTAAAGTCAATTGCAGCAGCTCCACTGCCTGAAGATCCCAGTCCAAAATTCATTCCCACCTCATTGAGGAAGAATCTTGTATGCTCCATCTGTGGTAACACGGTGTATCGGCCAGTTATGCTCTCATGTGGCAATGCAGTTTGCTCAGACTGTTGCTGCAGGACAATACAAAGCACATACAGTTTAGATTGTCCCTGTTGCACTGAGCACTCGCTGAACAGTACCACTATCAATCCTCCCTCACCTCTCTTGCTGTCTTTGCTCAAAGACCTGTTGCTGTCCTGCATTCGTTGTAGCAGGGCTGTAAAGCTGGAGGAGTACAGTTTGCATCTTGCTGGTAACTGTAGGAGTCACTGTGCAATAATGAACTCACCCTCCAAAGTGACCCTTAGGGATGTGCTTGACAAGCCTTCCACATCACCTGCAACCCCAGCAGAGCTTAGAACAGCACAACACTTGGTGAGACGCATCATTAGTCAGGATGAAGGCTCTTCAACTGCTGGAGTGATTTCTGTGCCGACTAGTGGTCAGGCAAGTCAAATCCTAATGTAACATTTTTATTAATTTAATTTTTGATTAAAAAAATATAGCCTATAACCTTGATACAAGTTCCTCAATGCCGAGTAACCACAGCATCAGCAAGCAGGCGCACCGTTGGCCGAAGAAGTGATTTTCTTAGCGCCGTTCGGCAGATTGCTAGTGGTGGGGACTCCAGTGAGCAGTTTGCAGCAGAGCTCCAGGCAATCTCGAAGTCAGAGAGGGAAGACATCATCCAAAGTGCACAGCTTCCAGTTGTTGTTCCTGTTGACCACTCACTTGCCATGAAAGCCGACCTTGGTATTCCCTGGACCAAACTTCGAATACTTCGACGGTAACAATAAACCCTTAAAAATTAAAGCAAGAAAGTGAATACAACTAGCTGAATAACTTATAATAAAAATATAATAAAATAAATAAAAAAATAATTGGGAGAGAGTAATTAATATTGTTAATAATTATATTACACTTGTGAAAAAAATTATCAGAATCATTAAACATCTTACCAAATCCAACATAGGTGGTTTAAAACCTTCAATGTGTCGATGGCAAGTGAAGGACAACAACGAAAAATGGCAAGGGACATCACTGGCGATGATTTGGTTGCGGAAAAAGGAGCTTTCACTTTTGCTCTGGACGGTGGCAGGAGGGATGAAATAAGGGAGGTGCCATTTGTCTACAAGCCAAATTTTATTGCTGCCATTGCAAATTTGGTGGACAAGCATGAAAAGTATGAGTAGAAAATCATTAATAATAGTAAATGTAAATATGAATGCGTACACACCTAGCTCCAGTTCAGGTTTGACATGGCATTATGGAGCAATCCCGTCTGATGAGATTTGGATCATGTGCTTCCACAACATGTTCCCTGTACATATTCAGGGCTATATGCAGATTTGTTGTGGTGTCATCAGCCTTGAATACCGACAGCAGGGTCGTGCGCTTCACGGAGTTCGGGTTGGTGGTATTCATGAGCTGAAGATTCAGCTTAAAGGTACCCTGCCCCTTATCTCCGCCAACCTAGGGATGCCAATAAAGTAAGATTATTTGTATTGCTCGTAGTTTTCTAGTCTAAATCTTACCTCATAGGAATTGCAAGCTCCGATTGTTTCACTCCGGCGACTATGAGTACCTCTGTCGCATGTACGGGCTGAGCGGAGCCAGTGGTATGTTCAGCCTTTAAATTACGTTAGAACATGTAATTACACTTTGATACAATAAAAATGAAATACCTTAAACAGGTCGCCACAATTGTTTGTGGTGCCTTATCACAAGCTCAAAGCTTGCTGAACCTCCCTCTCAGCGTGGTCCTTTTCCAGAGAGATCTTTGGAATCACTGAAGGCTGACCATCAATCGTATTTGACTTCTGGCCATGGTGATCTGAAACAGGCAAAGCATTTTAACAATGTCATTGGTGAAGTCATCTTTGAAATCCCACTTGATCATGTGAGGTGTTACAATACATCTTAAAAAAGAATGAACTTTTTGCTGTAATTTAATAGGTGTGCATACCTGGGCTCCACTTGTCACTGGGTATTTTTGACCGTTTGTGGACATTGCTTGAGAATAGCTGCAAGGAAGCAGATTTCAGACTGGCAGTGGACAGCAACTCAGGTAGTGCGAGTACCAGCAGTTTCCACAAACTGTCCGTACTCAAGTTGGAGTCTCAAACACTAGCAGACTACTCCAGACTAGTGTCAGAAATGCACACCTATGCGACACTGTCCGCTGTTTCTGACCCAGCCATACTGAATAACCTCCAGATTGAGTTGTGCACAACACAGAAAAGAATGCAAGATATAGTATGACATTATTCTATTAATTCAACACTGCATAATTTACTTACTCCAATATATAGGCCATTGAGATATCTAAGGAGGAGGCCAGGCTGAAGAAGACTTTCGATTACAAAAGTGGAGTCTTCTTTTCCACCCTGGATCACAGCCTGCAACAATTAAATGTGAAGAGACAGGCTTATCACGGTGGCACTTTTGTTGGCAACCATGTGCACAAACTACTCCAAGTAAGAAATAAAAGAGTACATACAATTATTTTTTACCTTTCAATTCATGTAGCCAAAGAGCATTGAGGTGTTAGTCAACAACATCAGGCAGGCTGGGACTCAGCACGGTCCATTAGCTGAGGTGGAGGCAGACCAGGTGGCAAAGAAGTACAGTGAAGCTTTCACTCTTTTCAGTCTGTGCCACAAAGGTTACAACTCCTCTCGTAGGCTGACAGACTCTGACTTAAAACAGATAGGTAAACACAATAAGCGGCAAATTTTGTTAATTTGTTTACTCAAATACGATATTATGCATGTGTGTACTTAGAAACTGACATCAATACCTTCATGGCCTTCTACAGAAGAAGTTTTCCTCGTGCCACAGTGCTGCCGAAGATGCACATAATGGAATCGCACGTTATGCCATGGCTTCGGAAGTGGCGACTTGGTGCTGGCCTGATGGGCGAACAAGGGGCCGAATCTATTCATGCACAGTTCATGAAACTTGAAAGGACCCACCATGGCATACCTAATGCAGTTGACAGGCTGAAGTACATCATGAAGGAGCATCTGATTGCTTCTGACCCTTCCTTGACTGGCCTAAGGCCTCCTGTCAAGAAGTATAAGAAATCAGAAGAAACCAGCAGCACATCTGTCTCCAGTCCCAGCACATCCTGCAGCTCCAGCACTAATCCTTAAATTAGTTTAATGCATCATAAACTTACTTTAGCTAGTATATACACATCTCACCCTTCTTATGTTAATCGGCTTTTCTTCACCACACTGCTTCTCTTGTTATCGGGACACTTCAAATCAAAATAACTACCGAAGAAAAAGTATTTGACTTCTGAAAATTGCTGTTAATTTCAAACTAAGGCTAATAAAGATACTTACCAGCTTCATTCCAGTCAGAGCTCTTCCAGGCGCTGCATATAGCCGCATACACAAAAGCAAATTAAGTGAAATATAACTCCTCCATAATTCGGCCATTTTTTGTCTAGCTTGCATTGATTGGTAGCTCATTTTTTTCAATTCTCAGTAATTGAATCACGTGGTTAGCACACCAGGAAGTAAACTATGAGACTTGATAGCATCCGTGGGACAATTAGTTGCTAGGCTGGTTGCCAAGGAAAATTGACAGGGGAAATTTTTTTTGTGGGTGTGCCTAAGTGCCCGGTATTGAACGAGTTAAAACTGCCGTGAGGTTGGATCCGGAAGTGCCACATACTGTTTGTCCATGGTTGCTCTCTCTCATTCCACAAATGCACGCACACACATACACACACACAAGAAAAAAGAAGATACAGGTGAATACAGATCATAAAAATAAATGTATAATTTATTATACATAAATTGACTGGTGTACACACACACACACATGAAAATAACTTACATGGACATAGTAGTCCCGATCCAAAAAGATCCAGAGTTCCATCCCCGGTTAGATCCGGAAGCGCTGCTAGAATAACATTTCAACTCCACGCACACACATATACATCGAGTGTGAAACTCCACTACAACACCACAAAAACACAGACAACGACAATAACAATACATACTACATACAACTTTTGGGATGTTCAGGGGGGGGAGGGGGGGAGCAGCCACAAATATCAAAGTCTGTGGTCCTTCACACAAAAGATTATGGAATATCACTGGGTGTGTTGTCATCTTTCTTCCACTCTCCCCCTACCTCATCCACCCGACTCTTGTTCTTCGGTTCCCACCTTCTCCGACCGCGAGGACGTCCAGAACTCGGAGCAGGAGGAGCCACTTCCTCTTCTTCATCACTGGAACCTGCTGCCTATTCGTGTTTCATCATTGGAAGACTCAGGTCCGGTATCCTCTCCTTCATTACTGGAAGACTCTGCTCCTGTCCCCTCATCTGCGTAATCGGGGTCGGTGACTGCATTCACATCTGGTCCTAGTAGTATATGTGGTAAAAAATTTTTTTAATTTTTTTGAAAATTTGAAATTGTTCAAAAAACCACAAGCCACTTTCAAATCTCAAAACTCAATGAAATATATATATATTATAGCTAAACAGCTTACTCTATCTCAATATAGCTATAAATAAGTCCTTTCCACAACAGAAGCTTGCTATTTTTCAAGAGAAAGACAAGAGAAAGACAAGCTTACCTCATCATCTTCTTGACTCCCATTTTCAGTATCAGAGTTGACGGGGTCTGGTCCACCAACCCTGATACAGGGCCTCCTATAGCCCTAGATGTAGTCTCCCTTCTCTCCGCTTGATCCTGAGTCGCTAGAGTCAACATCAAGCAAGTCTAAAACTTGCACCGCATTGTAACTTCTAGACGCCATCTTCCAAAAAATGACTTTGAAAAAAAATTTTTTTTTGCATAGTTACCGAGGTCACACGACACGCTCACTTTTTTCCTATGATGTAATAAGCATTACCTAAGACTGTACGTAAGAGGGAGGCCCCCAGTTGAACTGGCGATTTTATGAAAAATGTAGAAGACAGTAAGTCAAACCGCAAAGTCTTGGTCGGCAAAGAAGCGGTTGTTTCAATGTGTTATGGAAGGCTACTGAGCTCAAGCAATTTTTTGCTGCTTCTACAAAGCTCTGGAGATGACTGGATCCATAAATGAAGCTGCTGTGAAGAAGGTAACTTTTTTTTAAATTCGACGGAGAACCGATGTTTGTTTTTTTTGCCGAGGAAGAAATAAACGCAACTGCTGTGAGGTACTGTCGATGCAGTCCTGGCTGAAAGCTATTTTAGATGCTTCTCCAATGCATTGGGCACCTGTGTATGCAATCTGAAGGTTCTAGCTATAAAGTAACTATTTTAAAAAATTCGGAGAAGCCAACCAGTCTTCACCCGCTTTTAAGAACGAAAGGGTTAACATGCACACACATACGTTAACACGCACACACACATGCTATACTGAACCGAGTATAAACAGTGATTCTCCCCTACTATACTAGCCCCGGCCGCTCTTACGTAAAACCTTTAACAATTTCTCACCTCCAACCTCCCTCATACCACCCCCCCCCTCCATTATGAATAATTAGAGCCCGCTGCCTAGACTGCACTAACCCGATCCTGCCCGCCTTTATTTATCTATTCATTCATTTATATTTTTTATAATCTCAAAATCAGTTCTGAACATTGGGCTATGCCTGTATGCCAAGGCCGCCCCAAAACCCCGCATGATCAATTTAACCCTCAGTGCGCATGCGCTTGAGGGTATATAGTAGTCAACCTGTCATTCATTCAGTCAACAAGGGATCTCGAAGAGTACGGCTACCCAGGCTTTGAAAGCGACATCAAACTATAGCACTTCACAGAGTAAGTCCCTTTAAGGGTGCTGCGACAACGCCCACGCATATTTTTGTATTAATTAATTTTGGTTGCTAGGACTAACTAACTTTTTTCTTACTGTTTGTAGGGCTATGGCAAGCAGTGAACCCTGAAGAGCACTGCTAGTGGACCAACTCTATCGAAAAACAGAAGTTGGTACTGTATTTCTTCTCCGCTACAAGCTTCTGAAGCCTCAAGTATAAAATTCGAAACTCCTCCGACGGTACCACCGCTGGCGAGCTGATTCTTCGTCCTCGACCTCATTAGCTGATTGTCTTCAAAAGCTTCGTATTAGTTTTTTTCTAATCTTTTTTATTTTGTCTAGTTGATTGTGTTTATTTAATCTTTTCGGCAGTGTGCCGGCATTTTTTTCTTTAAAAAAAAATTAAAACGAAGGTTTTGTTCCCAAGGTCAAAGTCTACCTGTATATGAAGTTTGGAGTCATTCCCATTTTTAGATTCTGAGGAGTTACACAAAATAGGTTTCAGAACTAAAATAAGACCTCGCGATCTTTAGGAGGAGCTGATTGCTGACAAACCCCGCCCATTACCTGATTGGTTTACTTTTCGCGGGAAAGTAAGTTGCAACAATTGGCACAGTCTCTGGGCCACCCGCTGGATTTTTCAGTCTCCTGCGCTCCTCTCCCTCCCTAGTTGAGAGTCCTAGTGGAGTTCAAAGACGAGGCGATATAGTAGAGATTATTTTTGTAGCCAGCTTTTGTTTGTAGTGATTGTAAATAGTGTTCTTTTTTGGCATCCAAAGGTAAACAACTTATTGCCAACTGGATTATATTGAATAAGCATATACACTAGTGCATCATGTGGTGTAGGCTGTGAAGGCTTAACCAGTTATGGTGGGAGACAAGACCGAATAGGCTGCCACCAGAGTTACAGAACTACCTTCCCAAGCAGTTCAAAGCTTCCTCTCAACCCTAAACCCAGGAGTTTCAAGCCTGTTATAAAGGTTAGGCAGCATGGTCGTAACTGAGCTAGCACATGGGTGGTAGGCCCTTTTATGGGTATTCTACCAAGCATGCTCAGATGTAGTATGACATAGAAATTACAGATGATGTAATGTGTGTGCATTAACTAGAATAGTTGACTACTGAGTAAGTGTTAAATGTTCATAGGTATTGGGCTGATGTTTATAGAATGTGGTGCTGGTTCACCACATCTCCCTCTCTCCTAGAGGCCGAGCGTCCATCGGGAGGTGAAGAGGTAACATCGGCTGCAACGTTAGCTGCAGGAGCAGTCCAGCTCTGACGAGATAGAGCATCAGCAACGGTGTTTGTTTCGCCTTTGATATATGTGATTGTAAAATCAAAGTCTGATAATCTCTCAATCCATCTCGCTAACTTCGCTGACGGAGGCGGTCCATTCCAAATGTCTACCAGGGCTGAGTTGTCTGTGAAGATCTTAAATGGTCTTCCAGAGAGGTAAAATCTGAAGTGTTCAATTGTAGCCAAAACGGCCAAGGCTTCCGGTTCCACAATAGGGTAATTTTTCTCCCTTGCACTGAGCTGACGCGAGTAAAACGAAACAGGAACCCAATTGTCTTCCCTGTAAATGCACAGACATCCACCAATGACCTTGGTTGAGGCATCGGTGTACACACACCATACATCAGTTATACTTGGTAAAAATAAAGATGAATGATGAACAATCTCTGAGATGATACATTGAAAGGAATGATAAAAGTCACTATCAGTATCATAATGTAAGATGTCAGGACTGTCACGTCTAAGATGTGATGATAAAACAGAAGTGTGGTTAGCAAAGGACGGAATAAATCTAGAATAAAATGTTACAAGACCAAGAAACGCTCTGAGATCTGTCTTTGTCTTTGGAGGCAAGTAGTTCTTGATGTGTTGAACCTTAGCTTCAGAGATAGAGAGTTTTCCATCTCCAACCACAAAACCAAGAAATTCAAAAGACGAATAAAGCCAACAACATTTCGACTGTTTCACAGAAAGGTTTGCAGCACTAAGTCCGCCTAAGACAGAAAAGATATGGGTAATGTGGTCATCAAAAGTAGCCGAAAAAATAATGACATCATCTATATATGCCAGGGAGTAAGATTCAAGTCCTCTAAGCACTAGCTGCATAAGCAGCTGGAAGGTGGCGGGGGCGTTTCTTAACCCAAACGGCATAACCCGGTATTGAAACTTCCCTTGCATACAACTAAAAGCAGTGAGATGTTTGGTACTGTCTTCCAGAGGGACTTGATGAAAACCCTTTAGTAAATCGAGCTTAGAAAGAAACTTGCAATTGCCAATCTGGGCCAGGATGGAATCTATTGAAGGCATTAGGAAGGGCTCCGGTACAGTAATCAGGTTTAGTTTCCTATAATCCACTACTATCCTGATACCTCCGTCATGCTTCTTGACAGGAAGCGGAGATGAACACCATTTTGAATTCGATGGTTCAATGATTCCCAGATTTAATAGTGACTCAATTTCTTCCCTAAATGGTTGCTGATATGCCAGGGGGACTGTATAGGCAGGTGTCCAGACTGGGGTTTGGCTAGTAAGTATGATGGAATGTTTGACCAAGGATGTGATGCCAGGAATATCAGTGAAAACGTTAGGAAATGCAGAAAGAGTATGATCAAGTACTGATTGCTGGTGAGGTGACAAATCAATCTTGGTTGGGGTTCTAGGGGATAAGTCAAAATGAGGTGATAAATCATTAGCAACTACGGCTACTCTCAATACAGTGTTGTCCGACACACGCTTAAGTTGACTCAAATGCACAACCTTCTTGCGACCTTTTGCCTTGTGAGGGGCAGAGGTGTATGAGGGTTACAAATATTGGGGGGGCTGGTGTGTGTTCTAATGACAATAGCATGGGACGTTTAGCCACAGTGAGGGAGAGGGTGCGGGAACATATTTTGTTTATATGCTTAAAGTGTGTGTTTTAGCTCTCCTCTCTTTCTGTATCTAGCCTAGTAAAAGTATGGTTTATACAATAATGATATAGCACAATACACAATCTTCATGAAAATACGCCAAAAAACTTTCTGCGTTCAGTGTTTACTGCAATGAACTCTTGAGCTATGGCAACCATATCACAGGAGTCAGTAATTTCTTTATGCACGTGCAGTATGAAGCAGTTATTGAGTCTTTTCTCTGACATAGATGAACGTAAACAAGTATTGACAACTTTCAGTGCTGAAAATGATCTTTCAGAAGTGGCTGATGTGATTGGTACGGTCATATACAGCCGTAAAATGTTGTGTACTTCTGATAGCATCGATTTATATACAGCCTGAGTGTTCATAGCTTCACAAATGGTGCGAATCGATGTCACCTTGCTCACATGGGGCAGGGCTTGTCTAATCAAGCTAGCCAAAAGAGGAAGTTGTATTTGGAGCTGGTCAAAGTCAATATCAGTAATGTAGCAAGAAGTCTTCAAACCTTGGAAGTTTTCATCATACCTGTCACCATTTGCAGCTTTCAAAAGAAGATTTTCAAGACATTGGATAGGAGGCAACAAATTATCTTGATCAAATCGGTCATTTAGTTCTTGAAGTAGCATGTCACAAACTTCAAAATACTGGTGACGATAGTAAGCTTTGGGGTCGCTAAATCTGTGGGGCTGGGTTCCATCATCTAATCTTGCTGGTGCTCTCCTATAGCGAGGTAGCTGTGGTTCACCTATGCATTCCTTCTGTGCTACACTAACAACATCATCATAGAATATAGAAAATGCTTGTTCTGTCCTTTGACGTCTATAAAAGGCCTTAGCTAAGTTTACTGCCGACAGTGCCTCCTGGAGAGTTGTGTCTTTGCCTTGAAGTGACACAGAAAGGGTTTCAGATGCACTGAATATCAAGTAACCAAGTTTCAACCCAAATATTGTTGAAAATTTCTCTAGAGCCAACAATAAGCCATTAGCTTTTAGCCCATATTCATCTCGGGTGGTCTGATAAACTTCTTCTAGAGTTTCCATTAATACACCATAATCACTCAATACAGCACCAATTGCAGCTGTTCGTGCAGTCCATCTCGTAGGACACAAGGGTTTAAGAGTAACAACACCAAAGTCTTGAGATTCAGTTAGTTTTTCAGAAAAAAGATGTGATCTTTTGGGGGAGTACTTAATCAATTTGACTATTTCCCTAACCAAGTCAAGTGCATCTCGTAGACAAGGCATTTTTCGACCAGCATCTTGAAGACATAAATTAAGACAGTGACCAAGACAGTGTACAGGAAGAGCAGCTGGGATTTCATTCTTGATTCTGGTAGCTAGACCATTTCGCCTACCTTGCATATTTGAAGCACCATCGTATGCTTGTCCTCTACACATAGAAAGTGGTAAAGAACAGCGAGTAAGAATATCAGTAAGCACTGTGTATAGGGTATCAGCTTTGGTGTTAGGGAGAGCATAGAGGCCAACTGGGTCTTCACTTATCTCATATTCAGCATTAACCCATCTAATGGACAAATTGAACTGCTCTCTGTTAGCAACATCAGTTGCCTCATCACCTATTATTGAAAACCAAGCAGGACTGTACTCCTTGATATTATCCAAGAGAATACGTAACACACTCTGCCCCATTATACTTATCAGTTCATTCACTATAACTGGAGATAAATATCTATTTTCCTTCATCCATTTCTTTAAATTAGAATCATAATATGAAAACATTGACATTAGCTGATGCAAATTACCCTCACTCTCTTTGTGCCCACGAATAGCTAGCCCTTGGCGAAGAAGGTAACGCAAACAGTGTAGCTGTTTTACTAATGCATCTCGTCTCTCACTCTGCTCTTTTTTAGCAGCTGAAACTAGCTGGTTGCTAACTGGTGTGGTTTGAACCATATGGCATTTCAAAATAGCTTCCTGATGAGCATCACACTGGCTGTGTGAATGGAATTTTTCCAATGCTTTCTTCCAGTTGTTAAAACCCGTTCTAGTAAAAGTAGGTTCTGCTTTACTACTAAAGGTTAATAAACCCTTACTTTCAGCACTTCTGCAGTGAAAACAAAACGCCTTCTTACATGTCACACAAATTGTTAACCACGGATAACTTTTGAACCACTTTTCCATAAAATGTCGGCCATTGTTGGACATGCAAGCAAGAATTGACTTGCTTGTAGGCTGGTAAGGCTTAGCATTATCCAAACAACAAAGTGATTGACACTCACTGGCAGACATCTGAGGGTTACTTGAAGTTGAGGCTCCTTGACCTTTAGCCTGGAGGTTAGCACCATCCCTATCCTGAAGTTGTGGATCATTATCAGGTCCCGATGTTGATGCCACAGAAGGAAATTCCAATAAACTAGCTTGTCTAAGTCTTTTAGTCATTGTGACTTAGTTAGCTAGTGTAGTAACTTGGCTTAGCACGCGAAGCAGCGCAAGAACCAGTCTGATACTTTTCATGAATAAAGAATGACTGAAGTTACAGAAAGAATAGACTAATATATGGTGTATTCAAAACCATGGTGTTTATGCATGCATTAGCTATGAAAGAGTTGTTAATTGGTGTGAAGTGGTACATGAATGAAAGTGACAAGAAGTGTTACAGTCGATGTGTCTCTGAAGTTCCTTAGCCGTTACCACAGCTAGCATATGGTCTGTGTTGACTAAAATGCAGTGTCAGAAAGTTAAATGAATTCTTTGAGGTTAACAATAGTGAAAAACTTGTTAACCTCAAAGAATCTAGCTAGCTGGCACTTCCAATTGCTGTGCAAGCATTGTACTACTTTACCAAAATACATCCTCAAATATTGGGGGGGCTGAGCCCCCACCTGAAAAATATTGGGGGGGCTCCAGCCCCTCTAGCCCCCCCCTTCCTACGCCACTGTAATTGTACAATTTAATTCCCTCTCTCTTTCTTGGGATGGAACATATATCAGGGTAATTGCAATACAAATAAAAATACCAAATTTTTCATCCCTCTAAAGTTTGTATGTGCTTACATCAGGGCTTCACACCAAAGGGAGTGGCCCTGAAATTTACCTCCCCAGATTTTGACTTCTTGCTAACACTTACAGGGTCACACTTGGATAATAGTGTGTTCATGGAGGATGATGATGGCTTACTTAGAAAGTACCCTCAAAGATGACTTGATAGATCAGTTATCTTTGCTCTGTGGTGACATCAAGTTCCCCAATGATGATGACATGATTTCAGATCCTTATCTTCGTCTGGATAAAACTGTCGGATATTCTCATAGAGATATACTATTGCCATTCTAAAGACAATCCTTTGGGAATCACGACATTTGGATAGACAGAAGATGGCACCCAATCCTGTTTAGAAATTTTAAATGTATTTCTGAGGAATTACTGTATTCCTTTAAGTAATAGCATACCATACCATTTGAGCATAGTAAAAAGAATAGTGAACCTTGATGTCTCTTGAATTTGATGGATGAGCTGATGAAAGAGATGGAAGCACAAGAGAACCATTTAAAGCACAACTATCTAGAATGGATTTCCGAGATGCCTTAGATATGCTACAGTAGAAAGACCTTTCTTCATTAACAATATCCATTGCCTTCTTGAGCTTTTCCCTTTTCTCTGATTCTGGAGCATCTGCAGAGCGTAAGATGATGGTGCTGTTCTGTTGGCACAACCAACATCTGCTTTGTACATTTTCCAAATTTCATTTTTGGATCTGCTAGATAGAAGTTTAGAATTGGAGTTGTAGTCCGAAAGACAACCAGGTAGTAACAAGCCGTTCTCTTCAGTGTAATTCTGCAAGAATGATACTACATGCTTTACTGAAGCAGAAGATAAACTATTCCATGTCAAGCCACATGAAAGAATGCCGTTGATGTGAAGCTTTTAATGAGATTTTTGTATCTCTTTATTCCTATACTGTGTAGGAACAAAAACTTTTTCAAACAAATACACTTTCCTTGGTGGTAGTATGGAGAGTGCATCCGAGGGTCTCTGCATAGTATATGTTTCTTCACTATTGTTGGCATGGGCAAGAAGTTGTTCAAAAATCATAATGTCAAGTTCTTGATGAGTCAGTTCAAATCACTGCAATTGAACATCACAAACATGAACAAGCGAAAATTGATTTCCACAGTTCTTTCCTTCCAATTTGCTACAACCACAACCTTCTTCAAAGAACTTGATACAAGAATTTCCTCCTCTTCATCTTCTGGACGCAACTCACACTCAACGGCAGCCATGCAAGATACAGCTGAATATCCAAAGACTGCAGAGAGGGCTCTTCAGAAACAGAGTCATTTTCTTCACCACATTCACTCCACAACACGTATGCCTACCTGATAACTGTGTGGTGGCAACATATTTTCTCTGTATTGAAGTAGCAATATAGAAATGGTGAAGCCCAGTGAACATCTACAACGAGGTCGAAAGAAAAGAAACATGCTGTTTTTTAGGCTTGAGTTGGCCATGGATATAGGCTCCTTTTGTTCCAGACTGAAAGCTGGAGGACGCTCTCGTTCTGCTGAGCATATACTACTTGATAGGCTAAACTCGAATCTTGGGCATTGGCCTATACATGTTAGTAAAAAGGGCACTTGTTACATTTGTATGGCTGCTATTCAAAACCAAGGTCTTCCTATTGTGGGATATAAGCACGAATCTCACATAGTGTGAACACTGCAGAGTTTATCTCTGTGTTGTTGTTGAAAGAAACTGGTTAAAAAAATATCATACATTAGTTAACTTCTAACTTCCATTTTCACTTCAGGAACACTTATTTTCAACATAGTTTCTATTATAATTCCAAAAGTTTAAATTAGATGCATTATACCTAGCATACTGTATTTATAAGACTAATTCAGTTGTCTGCAGCTATGTGAAATTTGAAATCTTAACGAGGTGGTTAAAGAACGGAACCTTCAGTTAATGAGCTGGGGAAGTCGAGGAGAAAATGGTGAAGAGTTGCTGTGCAGTTGGCTGTACCAACAATCTTACCAAAGGTTGTACTTTATCTTTTACAGATTTCCTGTTGAAAGTAACCGTAGAAGGCTGTGGATAGCTGCTATTAATAGAAAAGGGTGGGAACCTATCCAGTATAGTTTTGTTCGTTCAGCCCATATAAGTGGGAAGAAAAGCAATGACCACCTATCGCATTTGGATACCACAAAACTGAAGGCAAGGATAAAAAATGGAGGCTTTTCAAAGGAGGAAACATGCAAACTAGGCAAGAGCTAAAAGTGTGCTGGAAAACAATGAAAGGCTAGCAAAAAGAGAACAAATTGAGCCTGTTTGTGCTAGTGAAGAATTGCAGGTCGAATCATCAGATTTAGTTTTACAACCTCATAGCATAGGTACAAAAACTGAATTATCAAGTGAAGATGTAAGTTACATGGAGTTTTGGATAAATCGCTGCAGTTTGTGGGTGTACATAGTGATGTTCTGACTAAAGAATTGATGGAATCTGGCAGTCGTAAAGTGCCTGATGTGATAAAAATTTATACTGGGCTCCCATCCTAGAAGGCTCTCTTTGAGTATGTGTCATCAGGTATCGTGGAAAGTAAATGTTCTGCATTGTCTCTCTTCCAACAATTTTAGTTATGTTGATAAACTCCGGTTAAATGTCCCTGATCAAAGTATAGCATATCTCTTTGGTGTCAGCCAGTCTGTTATTTCTATAAAATTTAAGAAATGGATTAATATAATGTACGTCAATTTGCCATCACTTATTGTGTGGCTTAGACGTGAAGAAGTTTTGAAAACTATGTTTGAGATGTTTAAGAAATAATGGCAGACCGCTTATTAGGATCCACAGTTCCAATTAATATGATTATGTGTGATGAGGTGGTCAACATTATAGTACAATTTATCAAATAGCAGTTATTTGTGCTGCCTTATGCAATATTTGTAACTCTATTGTATCATTGTTATGACATTTTAATATTGTGATATAATTTTCTGTGTATATCAATTGATGATTTTTACACAACATAAGTCGTCATAATGTGATCATAACATAATTACTGTTTAGGAATGTACTAAAGATCTACAATATCTACTGTAATTGTGATGGTTGGGTTATTCGTTTTCTTTTTCTGTTTTTAGATGATATTGTTTCTTTTCTGCAGTCTGGGCAGATCCATTTATTCTTAGATGCATTACTCATTTTCAAACATTTGAAATGAAAACATTCAATCTTACAACCACTTGCTGATTCTGGCTCTCTGCAGTAGCACCATATTTCTTGAGCTGAGTTTTCAGAATTGACATTTGATGATGTGTTTGGTGATAGACTTGTACTAAGTTGCTGTGGCTCCTGTGATAGCTAGTTCAGGTAAAATACAAAACTTGAAAAATGTAACTTTGTCAATTTCCTTTTCCAAGAAGTTGTCATTATGTTCAATACGGTCAATAACTAGCTCCTCATTTCTCCAGATGATGAAATCACAAAAGTGTACATCACACATTTTCAATGGATCACCACACCTCCGGGTATTGAAGACCTTGAGCTTGGGTGTCATGACAGGATGCCTGAAGGAAGTGAGAGAGACACCTTGATCCTGAACCAGAAGGAAGATTCTACCTTGACAGATTGCTGGGAGTTGGCGAGAAGTGGTCTAAGACCTCACGTCTGGGTTTCACCAGATCATGGTGAAGGAGAGTCAAAGAAATCTGACAACCTTTGTAAGCCTGCGGGGAAGGTACAGGCGTATACCCTTTGGGCTTATGAATGCGCCTTCCCAGTTCCAGCAAGTCATAGACACTGTGCTGGATGGCTGCAAGGAGTTTTCAGGCTGTTACATTGATGACGTGCTTGTATACTCTGAGAGTTGGGAGTTGCATTTGGAGGCATTGAGGTATGTGTTGAGGTGTTTGATGGAGGTAGGCTTCACTGTAAAGATGAAGAAGTGCTGCTTTGGGAAGAATAGACTGCAGTATCTTAGTCATTGGATTGGGTGTGGTGAGCTGAGAGTGCTCAGGGATAGGTAAGAGGCTTTGGTTAGCTATGAACGATCTAGTAGGAAGAAATAGGTTAAGAGTTTCCTAGGGGTAATTGGGTTTTACCGAATATTTATACAACACTTCGCGGAGGAAGCAGCCGTTCTCACTCCATTGACTACAAAGGAGGCTCCGGATCGGATTGTGTGGACCCAGGAGGCGGAGCTATCATTCCTCAAACAACGTGAGTCTCTATGTAACTGTGTCATTTTATGTGTCCCTGTGCTGGGAATTGTGTTCGTTTTATATACAGACATCTGTGCAGTCGGGGGTTGCCTTCACGTGGTGAGGGACGGTGATGAACACCCTGTCAGGTTCTACTCGAGGATTCTGAAAGGGGCTGAGACTAGATCCTCCGCAAGTGAGCGCGAGGCCCTTGCGGTGGTGTGCGCTCTCAGCCATTTCGACCTCTACATCTACGGTATAGAGGTGACAGTACGGACAGATCATAAGACAAACCTGGCTTTGGTGGATGGCCAGTCTCGGTCAGAATTGAATCCGAGGTTGAGGCGTTTCGCCTTACGTCTGCAAGAGAGGACCTGTCGAATGGAGTACATACCCGGTGCTCGTTTACAGAATGCTGATGGGTTCTCGAGGTTGTGGGACACTGGGGAAAAAGACGATCTGAACGTTGGTCGTGGGTCAGACTCTGTGGAGAAGACCGGAGGGGTCTGGAGTAACCAGGGGGATGTGGAGCAACGACCCACTCCCTCAGAGAGAGAAGAAGAAAGAGGAATAAGAGAGAGAGGAGCCCCACCCTCACGGGTGGTGGCGAAGAGTCAAGAGACACACCATTAGTGGGTGTGGGAAGGGCATGCCCCCTTAACTGAACTGAACTTATGTGTATGTGCATGTGTGTTAGTTTGAGCGTGCAATTTATGACTAGTCATGCTGTAATGGGTTTGGTCTAATCACCCTATATAAAAGCATCGCCCACACAGTTCTCCGTCTTGTCTGGATGTTCTTTTGTGCATTTACCTGTGTATCAACCAGTCTTTAGTTCTATTCCATGTTGTGGGGGATCCTTGGCTCTGCAGGGCGTTGGTCCTCACACAATCTGGAAACAGCAATAGTACACTGCCACCAGAGTGCCAATATCAATTGCTCGCCGCAGCCAGCGCTTGATCCGACGAATCGAGTACAACACTAAGTTAGTATAATTTGACACTGAGAAACAACTACAAAACTCAACCTTTTAATACACTACGAATATGGTGGCGGGTTCCACGCCCACAGTTCAATTGACATAAAACACGTGGCCAATTAACAAATGACTCAACAACACCAAATAAGGAAATATACCAAATACTCTAATAACGTTCGCACACACGAATATACATACAAGTTCTGGAGTTTATGTGGGCACGCCTCTGTGCACGCCCACATCTTCCCCCTCCTCGAAAAGATGGGTGTCCGCGACACAGCCACCTGACTTCACATCGTCAGACATCTTCACTTCCACTGTCTTCTGTACATTCACATTCTCGTCTTCCAAGCATCTGCTGAGATCATCAGCCACAACATTCTGAGAACCCCGTCAGTACGAAATCCCAAAGTCGAACTCGGCAAGTCGAAGGGCCCAGCCCTGTACTCTTCTATTCCACTGTCGTCCGTCACGCAACGACTCCAGACCTCTGTGGTCAGTGACCACGTCAAACTTCCTGCCATAGAGATAATAGGCAAAGTGGGTGATGGACTCCACTACAGCAAGGCACTCTAATTCTTGAGCACTGTAGCGTTTCTGTGCTCCACTCAGTTGCTTCGAGAAGAAGGCAACCGGTCTCCGTTCTCCATCTCGCACCACAGACAGGACTGCACCTACACCAGACCCGCTGGCGTCACACTCTAACACGAACTTGTCCTCACTATGAGGAACACACAACACAACAAAATCACATAAGCAAACACACAACTTACGAAAAGCCTCCTCCATCAGGCTAGTCCACATCACCTTGCCCGACCCTGAGCCAGACGTATGGGGAGTCAGGACGGCAGACCACCGGTGAAACCCGCTGACGAACCGGCGGTAAAAGCCAACCAATCCCAAAAACCCCTTCAGCTGCCGTCGCGTGTGTGGGAGCGGATGCTCCGCTATCGCCCTCACCCTGGCCTCAGGTACACTAACAACACCATCTCCGATGCGATGTCCCAGAAACTCTAGCTTTCTCTTCCTGAAGACACACTTGCTCCTTTTGCAAGTGAGCCCCGCCTCCTTAAGCACTTCAAACACAGCACGTAAATGACACAAATGCACACTCCACGACTCCGAAACAACTAGCACGTCGTCAATGTAGACGCGCGCGAAGTCCATGCAACTCACTAGCACCTTGTCCATTAGACGTTGGAACACTGCCGGCGCATTGGTAAGACCAAAAGGCATGCGCCGGTACTGAAACTTCCCAAAAGGACATATGAATGCCGTCTTCTTCCTATCACTCTCCACAACTTCCACCTGATGAAACCCCTTAGCGAGGTCTATCTTAGACAAAACCCTGCCAACGCCTACCTTCTCCACCATTTCCTCAAACCCCGGTATATAGTAGGGCTCTCGGACCGTCACACTGTTGAGCTTACAGAAATCCACGCATAGTCGGATCCCGCCATCACTTTTCTTCACAGGGACCAGGGGTGAAGCCACGGGCTTGCACTTCTTTCACTCACACCCCCATCCAGCAACTCATCTATCTCCTTCTTCACTGCTTCTCTCACTCCTAAGGGCACCGAGTACGGTATCTGCCGTATCGGTGGGGACTCCCCAGTATCTATGCTCATCCTCACTCTGTCTGTATTTCCCGGTTTATCCGAGAAAACACACTCGAACTCTTCCAACAAACTATCCAATTCTCCCTGAACAAACCCTTCACATTCACCACTTAAGGGTGGCCGCACACCGCCTACGCAATTTTTTGTTGATGGTTGCTATGCACGATTACTACTATTGTATACTTACAGGGGCTTCTCTACTATAACACAAGGACACAGTACCTGCCGAAGGAGCCGCTCACTAATTTTAGAGCTAATCTGGAGGAAATATCGGGGCCTGGTTATAAAACTTTGTAGCAATTCTTTGGAGCGGTGCGGTAAGTTGGAGCTCCGCAATTTGGTGCACTACTAGCCGAGCCGATACTCTACTGCAAGACAAAGAGTTCTTATCCATTTCAATATTACTTAATGATATATTCGCATTTTTTTCTATTTATAAGATATTAAAAAATTCTCAACGTGGTGCAGTTCATTTTTTTTTGGTTTACCCGTGTATAAAATTTTTGTGCCGTTCTCATTATTAGATTCCAAGAAAAACTGTTACAAAATTTGGAACTTTAATTCCACTCGCAATTCTTAAGAAATAGCCCCACCCCTATATCTCGTACTTACGAGTACGCGAGCAATTTTTTTTTCAATTAGTTTGTATTGGTTCTAAAAAGAGCCCGCCTATATCAAGAGTAAACAAACATCAATACAACAATAATAAGAGAGTCAGAAGAGAGAGCAGTTTATTGGAGATAGCCATAGGTGAAGGTATTAGATCTGCGCAGCTTGGGAAGTCTTCGCTCTGCAGAAATCGAGCCTGGTATATCCATCCGCTTGAGTTCAGGTGCGCAGAGTCCAGAGAACGGCTACAGGAGGAGAGGCAGCCTGGTGCACCTTGCTTCGTGAGCTCAGACGACGTATGGAGAGTTGCTGTAAACGGATATGAGACAACAAGAAGCTAAACTAAAACACTACAACTTCGCAAAGTATATTTCTGCTACTACTGCGCGATAGTTTCTGCTCGCGTATTATCAAATGGTGGGGTATTGGCGGGGAATAAATTAATGTCCGGATCTACAGGCAGTGCGCGTTGCTATGTGCGGCCACCCTTAACACATTCCTGATACCCCCTGGTTCTTCTAACACAACATCCAATCTACTCACACTCGCTCTCTCCTTATATTCCTTGATACAATTCACGTGCACTACCTTAGAGTGCTTCACAGCCTCAACCCTACTAATTCTATAATTCACTGCTCCCACACGTTCTATCACCTTATACGGACCCTCCCATGAATCTGCCAACTTGCTACTCATGCCTGGGACCCTGCACAAAACTAGTTGTCCCGCCCCAAACGCTCTCAACCTACTCCCCCTATTCGCATACTCCACCCTGCTCTTCTTACTCTTCATCGTTCTCACTACTGCTACCTCCCTCATTCTCTCAAGTCTCTCAGCTAAACATGCAACCCATTCACACACTCCCAAACTAGCACTATCCACCTCATATAGACCATGGTAGAGGGCATCCAAAGGTGTCCTCACCCGGTATCCGAAAACTAAGTCAAAAGGGCTTAGCCCACTATCGGCATGGGGCATCTGTCTAAGGACATATAAGACAAACGTGACTTGCCCCACCCAATCACTCCCATCCTGAATACATTTCCCCAGAATACCCTTAAAGGTCGAATGCATCCTTTCAACAGTCCCATTGAACTGCGGATGGTACGGGGACGTACGCACACGCTCAATACCCAACAAACCACACAGCTCTCTAACAACCCGACTACAAAATTGTGATCCCTGATCAGAAAGAATCTTTTCAGGGATGGAGGTCCTACTAAAGATAGACCATAGTCCTTCAGCGACAGACTTTGCAGTAATACTGCGTAGGGGAATGGCCTCTGGCCACTTGGTAGCTAAACATATGCAGGTCAGCTAGAAACGGCACCCACCCTTACCCTTAGGCAAAGGCCCCACTATATCCACCACCACCGACTCAAACAGTTCTGTCAAAACAGGCCGCTCGACAATAGGGGCCTTCCTCGGCACATGTTTGCTGCGCACTTGGCACAACCCAAGACCTACAATGTTCACAAATTTCTCTCACCATTCCTGGCCATACGAAATACCTACCTACCATCCTAGCTACCTTATCCCCACTTAAATGGCCTCCCCTCTCATGCGACATCTCCACTATTCTCTTCCTGAAACTCTTGGGCACAACCAACACGTCCCTGAATACTTCCCACGACACATACTGACTCCTGACTAACATCCCCTTTCGCCATGCAAATTTCCTCTCACTTTTATCAGCCAACTCTCGCCACTCTCTCAGACTCTCGTCTTCCCTCAACTCCTTCTTAAACTCCTCACAGTCACTCCCCTCTTTCATCGGACCAATTTCACTCGCTAACTTCCTTACCACCCCCTCTGTTTCACCTTCACACGCACTCACACTACTCAAATCTACTGGAACACCTTCCATGTCCTCACTCTCCACATTCTCCGTACTCCCGTTCGCCTGGGGCTGCTCAGCATTGACCTCGGTTTCTGCATCTTCCACCCCACGACCCTCCCCCACCCTACTCTGAACTTCGGGCATATTTAAGGGGTCAGGCTGGCTACTAGGTCCTTGCACGTTGCCGCCTCCCTCGTCAGGAGCAACCACACTCCACAATTCGTCTGTGACTACATCTGTGTCACACTTGTCTAGCAACTCCTCCTCCCTGTCCAGACTTCTCGTCAGTACCTTTACATCTGCACTTTTCGCTTTCCCCTCATACACACCCCCTTTACACTCTTCAATAGCCTTACAGAATGCACCACTTTCAGTCTCGCTAGTAACATCAAAGGGTACTATACAAGTCACATCATCACCTACCCTATCATTTATAACTGCCAACTTTGAAAATTTAAGACCTCCAATCTCGTACTTTACTACGGTGCTGTCATGCACATCCCGTGCACATCTGAGATATGCACCTTACCACACTCCATACTATCTGACGTGACTAGGGACCTAGGGATCACGCCACTTCCGCCCCTGAGTCTATCAACACTCTGCTTCTGATTCCATTTACGTCTCCCCAAGCCACATTTCCCTTCTTCGCTCCCATTATAATTTTGGAAATTTTCCCCACGGGCCCCTCCTTTTTCACATTAGACCCCACCCTCTTACTAGGGCAATCCACACTTCTGTGGCCTGACTTCCCACAAGAGAAGCAAGTCACAGGTCTCTCGGTTCCCAAGTTGCTCACTACTCGTGTACCCCTCTCTCTCATCCTACATTCACTAGCACGGTGACCCCTGCCACCACAGTTAAAGCATGTCCCGACTCCGCCTACTCCCCCACTAAAACTATTTCCACTCGCACTACCACTTCTGCTACTGTTGTATCCACCCCCAAAACTCTTACTGCTATCACCGACACCTCCCAAAGCCTTATAAAAGTTTCCACTTTGCCTTCCCGACATCCAGGTTTCCCAACTGTCACGCACATCCTCCATCTTCGACAATTTCTTTCCCTCTAGGTACACTCTTCCCCCTGGAGGTATGACCCTACGAGTTAGCGCAGCAGCCAAGGCTACTACGCAATCCTCGAAAGTTTCACATCCCTGAAGTACCCCCCCTACACACTCTTTCGATTACCTCCACTATCTCGCCTGCAGACTTGGCTTTGAGAGCCTCTCCTGTCAACTCAAAGAGCTGGTGACCATAGGTGAGGGTCGTCTCCCCTACAGCCTTCAAGAGAACCCTCTTAACCTCGTCATAGCTAGCACCCTCATCTCTAACTCCCGCAATTCTGGTGCACAGCCTCTCAGGTAACCTAGGGAAAAGTCTCTCGTTCCAACCACCCCTATCAAACTTACACTCGTGCATTATTCGCTCGAACATATTTAAGTAGCCTAACAATTTTACGCCCTCTTTGTATGATCCCAGTACCTTTAACTTTTCTTGTTGTAGGTCCCTCTTCTCTCTCAACTCTTCCTCCTCAGCCTTCCTCCTCCTTCTGCTTTCTTCCTCATCCCTACGCCTCTGGGCATCTTCCTCAACCCTTCTCCTCGACTCCTCCTCCTTCAGCTGGCGGAACATTTCCACCATGTCGAGCCGCCTAGCGTTCTCAACCTCCCTTCTCAGCTCGGCCTCTCTCCTTCTCTCTACTTCCCTCTGCTCTGCTTCCAGCTTACGCTCTACCTTCCGCTTCTCCATCTCCAACCTCAGCTCTATATCCCTCTCTTCTCTTTGTTCCTGCTCCTTCCTCTCCCTGGCTTCTGCCTTCTTCGCTTTAGCATCTCTCTCTATTATATATTTGAGTAACCGCCCAACCTCTGTCTCTTCCTTCCTCACCATCTTCACACTATCCACCGACCTATCACTAAGATTCTCGTACTCCAACACTCCTTTCTTCTCTTCACCCTCCTCTTCCAAATAACCACTCACTTCCTCTTGGTCACTGACGTTTCTTCCTCCTCTTCTTCGACATATAACGCTTCCCTGGGCCTGCTGGGATAGGGGGACCGCACAGCTTGCTTATGAGGGTGATGTGAGGGTCGGTACGGCTCCCCCCTTGTGTTGCGGGCTGTCGTTTGGTGGTCCTCTGTATGCATTTCCAACTTCAGTTATCCAATTCAGAATGGTTTCTTTAATAGTTATTTGTTTCAAGTCATTATGATACAATTGCAATTCTTTTAATCCTTATCATCCATCAATCCAATTGGAAATTGTATATACACAGTTATTTATTCATACGTACTTCTGTTTGTTTACATAGGGTACTGATCGCCTTATAATGCAGTTACTGTTTTTTTATTAGGCCTGCATTACATTATCTCAAAGCCTCCACAATGTATAAAGACTGACAAAGCATCTTGAAGTTGTGACTTCAGCTTATTTTGGTTCTTATTTGGGATCATCGTTGTGCTGGCTTGTAATTGAGTCTCCTCTGGCATGGAAACATTAGGCAGCTTTACCATGTAGTTCGCTTTATGCTCGCAGAAGGGAGTGGAAAGAAGTGAAGTTTCGAGTTGAATATGTATACAGGTGAGTATTACAGGCTAGTTTAGCTTCTTCTTTTATGAAGACAACGTTTCCATGTACCATTTTCATTGATCGAGCTATTTGGATACCTCATTAAAAACTAACTGATTGATTTTTATTTTGGAAGGAGATTATATAGTAATAGTTAGGTAGCGCTGAGTGTTTGCACCTTTGGTGCTTCATTAAAATTAGGGAAATGGAGAGAACTTCAATGTTATAAGAACACAAAAAAATCTGAGTTCACTGTGGTGACTGATAAAATATCAGTATACTTTGCTGCAATTCTAGTAGATTTGTCTACATCAACAATATACATTAGTATTTCACACGCCTGTAATTTTTAAAAAAGATTGCAAAAGAATAATTTGAATAAAGCAATTATAGACTGAATTATGCATGAGAGTAAGTACTGTTAGCAAAATAATATAGTAAAGCTAATAGTTTTCTGTAGAAGGGTTTTGGAATGTTGTGTGGGATGTAACTTTGAATAAAAAGATGCTATCAGTATTCACTTCATTTGTACATATAGAATTGCAAAGAGTGCACCTCTGATGGAATCACCAGGGCTACAAGATCAAATGAACTATCTATCCGAGAGAAGGGATCAATGAGTGCTCAGTGATTAAAATAATTTCTCCTGAACTGTTCCTAGCTATATTAACATTGACAGACTCTGAAATCAGATATTTTGAGAACATGAAAGTAAGATGGCACATGCAATTTCCTATGTTATGTATGTAGGAAATTTGAAAAATCACTTCATGAAATGAGGATTACATATGGTTTTTATTGCTTGTGACATGTATACAGGAAATGTATCTGAAATTTGGTAGATGAATTTTTAGGTACCTGAAATCAGTCCTGTCAGGTACCTGAAATTGTGCTCTATCATAAACCACCATGTAGCAGGAAATGTATAGGAAATGATGGGATTTCCTGCACTTTGACATGAGCAAGCAGGATGGAATTACCTTAGCCTTTCTATAGTCTATTATGCATGAGGAAATTCCACTTTATTGTAGTGTGAAAAAAAGATCAGTATACTTATTAGAAATTATAGCTTTATTCTACTGATTGAAATAAGTTGAGTATTTTTAACAAATATTCTTTGGACATGATAAAATGTAAAAAAATATTAGCAAAATAATACACTTCTATTATAATTATAATTGACTATTTTAGTGGCAGTAAAACGAAAATATGAATTTTTACGAAGAACTACAAAAGAAGGTGATTGTGGTTCAGCTAAATGAATAAAAGTATCAAATATGATCAACATAAACACAGGGTTAGTGTACATTTGTACAAAACGTAATAATCTATACATGTTTGTATTTTGAAGGATTTTATTTGACGTAACAGTGTAGTCTTGCCTGAAGAAAAACTTCATTTTTTTAAAGAAACTCTCAAAAGAGTACATGATGGATGAATCAGATTGAGATTCATATGTTATCATTCTACACAAACATGAATGGAGATCAGCCTGTAAGTAAATATGGTGAAATATTTCATGAGCAGGCTAATTTATTTTCACCAGCCAGAGGTGAGTGAAACTAAAGCCTGCAGGCTTTATTTTTACTCCCCTGAAAATCTAAAATATCTAGCCATATCACTCTGATGAGTTTAATAAGTGGTTTATTTCATACTAAATATCTTCACTACTGTAGTTAGTACTAGGACTGGTAACTCACTGGGTAAAGTTGGTTGTAGGTGCTCCACATACCAGTCCCACTGATATTTTAGTAGCTGCTCAAACCAGGTTTAGTAGGCTACACCAAAGGAACATAGCAGTAAAAACCAGGATAAGTGGCTAGTTTGGCTGGTTGCTATAACTATACTAGGGTAAAGAGCTTGCGCAGTACATCGTGAAATAACAACGTGAAATACAGTGAGTTATTTCACGGGGCATGTACCTAATGATATCATTATGAAGATATCTAGACCTAATGATATCATTGTGAAGATATCTAGGGTAGAATATATATATAATATTTTGAAGTTAATAAATGGATGAAGGAATTGTACTGGATATAAAAATGCAAGGGAATTAGTGGAAGCTGTGTACTCCATCTAAGCCAAAAGGCTTGGGAATACATCTGTCTCCGTTCCTCCAGTAGGAGCTCCAGAGTTGGCAGTATGGCAGTATGTCCTAATTAGAGAGAACAAGGTAATTCTTCCTACAGGTACTTTAGATTAGGTATATTAGAACTTCCCCAAAACCCCACATTTAACTTTATATTTCCTAGTCCAAGGTCCTGATAGAAACTTTATGCTTTCATCCTTCTGAGTTAGTGTTAGTACAATACCGCTAATCAAAGCCTATCATAATGCTTTCTAGGAAGAACTATACATACCAGAAGTCCAGATAAAGTCATATTACAATAATTCCCAGGCTATATCAAAGAAGATACTACTTGAATAACGTTATAATCTTAGATGGAAGCAAGTATAAGCTGGCACTACAGATGCACCCCTGCAGGCAGGCAGACACTCATGCAGCATTCGGTGAAGGAATACAGCATGCTAAACAAGTGCACAGTTCCATACAGCAATCTGCTAGCAAGGAGGTAAAGACGGGCAACACAGGCTAAAGATGGTGTGGCCAAAGATAGTGTTGGCATTGAGTTGCCAAGGATTACAAACTGCAGCAGTACCATACCGAAACATATTCATACACTGCTGGAAGAGAAACTCAGTGAGTACATGATGAAGTATGTAGAGAAGAGAAAAGGTTTATTGAGACATTGATCTCCTGTACAAAGAATAATGTCTGAAACGTCAAGAAACTGAAAATGTTTTATTTCAAAGCACATACTGTTAAAACTGCTGCTAAAACGTTCATGTCCCTAGATATCATCCTGGAAAATTATGTTAGGTCTTCGAAAGTTAGCCAGTTCATATATTTTTTTTAGTGGCGGTGGTAAGCTTACTTCTTCAATGCGCAGTTCGTCATAGCTATACGCCTTACTTGAAAATCCAAAGTCCAATAGTCAAGTCACTAAGTGAATACAACAAAGCCATGTTATATCTACTAGAGTTCTGGCTAATAGAGGATTTTGAACGGAGCGTACTTTGGATTGATTATTTACCCCTTGCAAATCCTTTGTCCAATTTTCAAGTCACGAAGAGAATATAACACAGGTCTTGTGCAGGCAATATGCAGTATGAACTGTGTAGCTAAACAATAGCAAAAAAAAAACTAAACAGAAATATTTAACAAATTAAAATTTAAGTCAGACAAGCTCCCTAGCTATTTGTGCTGAAGCACTGTATATGACATAACTTGTGACAGGTACACTTCATAATATTCTTTCAATTCAATTTCATCACACTGCAGAGAAAGTCAAACACCTGCAGGGTGGGAGTTCAAAAGTTTAAGACCACTACGCACGGAAAGGATCATTGGGCGAGCGAAGCGAGACTCTCACTAAGGAGTCTCGATTTTGGAAGGCCAAGAGCTAGGAGACAGAATTGAAGAGAAGTTCCAGTTAGGTCTTCTAAAGTTACTGAGTTCATTTATTGTTTTAGCGGTGGTGGTAAGTTAACTTCGTCAATGCGCTGTTCGTTGTAGCTATACCCCTTAAGTAACAGATTTGTTCTTACTTGAAAATTTAAAGTCCAATAGTTACCATTAAGAAAATACAACTATATTTACTAGAGCTCTGCCAAATATATCACATAGAACGGAGCGTACCCTGCAAAGGCGACCAGGTTAAACGAAAACCGTTAGTTATTAGCAGCTAGCGTTCAAATTTTAGTCAGACCAGCTCGCTTGCCATTTGTGCTGAAGCACATCACTAGTTTTATAGATAAAGTGGAGCTATCATAACATTAGGTAGGGTGAAGATATCACAACATTAGGTAAAGTGAAGAAGATACACAACATTAGGTAAAGAGTGATCATACACCTGAGTAAAATAAAACTTAATACACCACCTTATAGTAATATAAGTATAATTTTTATTTTACCTTGATCTGTGTTTTCATTCTAGGAAATGAAAAAAACAAGGTGCAGCAAATAACATGAAGTTTAAATCACTACATATTAATTATTTATATTCAATTATTTTTTATAATACAGAAACTGAAGATGTATTTGAACCATGTATATATCTAGAAGTTACGACACTTAGCAGCAAATATGCACTTTATTGCTTATTAGAATTGTATTGTAATGAAATTATTTAGCATTTGTTTTATATCCTATTAAGTATTTTTTTGAAGAATTGTCAGAAATTTAACACACAAGCCAGTTGATTACAGTTAGCAAATCAGTTGCTGATAATTGACAAAAAATAACAAGACATTGTCAAGGAATGTTCTTATATATAATTGCCACTAAATTGCCAAGACAACTACTTTGGCAATTGTTGTCGGTTACAATTAATAATATAGTCAAGCTAGTTTCCTAACAAGACAATCTTTTGAACACATCTTGTCAATTTGAAATTAACATACTAGTTTTACAGCTGACAACTACAGCTTTTCACCTTGTGGCTTTTAGGTAAAACGCAAACTTTACTTGCCCCTCAATATTGACTTCACTACACATGTGAGTAAGAATCCTCTCACTAGACCCTTTCCTTCCCCATACCCCCACACATAAAAGGAGGGAAAAGAGTCTGCTAGCCAGACTCTAGTTTCTAACTACAAGATAATAGAGGCACATCTCCAACTATACAGAGCAAACTAAACTATACCTGCTTTAATATTGTTCCCAAGATTAGTAGTTAAGAGTACACATTTGAATTAAACGTTTCCTAACTAGAGAAATGGGGCACATAGTTTAGTCTCTAGACTACTGCCGCTGTTTTTGTGAGACAAATTCTCTTTGCGCATAATTTATATACAATTTTATCATTGTAAATTGAATTTACATAAAGTAAATTAAATGTTCAAAATGCAAATAGTACACATTTTCTTTCCTACTAGCGATTATTGACGAACTAAACTACTTATCAGAATAATGTTATCTATTAAGACTTCCAAAGAGTATGCAATGCTTCTCTGTGAAAAAAAAAACTTGAAGTGTAGACGAACTGTTAAACTACTCTAGGTGCACTCGAAAGATTGCACGGTCTTGAAAATAAATTTTAAGCAAGCATCTGTACCGTGCTTTTATTGTTGACATTCGCAAGATACGCACATCCCGCCTGCTTATATATAACGCAGCATATACGCTACTTTATAGAGCGTTCAACTGTTAAAAAGTTGTACTGGTAGTTGTGTTGGTGCTGAAGGGTCTACTGCGACTTATTAGTATTATAGGTAGTAATTATTGCCTCTTCCATTCAAGGGTAGGTACTAGTATTTATGGTGTTGTATTAACTTGTACTGAACTGGTTTTTGATGATTATTTCCTCCAATTTAATTTTATCATTCATAGTTTTTATTATTACAATATGCTACAAATTTCTTTGTCATAATTATAGTTATGGTTTTGCTTTTTTTAATGCATTTAATTAAACTCACTTTATCTGAATCGCTTTACTTTAAAATTAATCAATCCAAGTTAAAGCTATAGTTCGTTTTACTGTACTGATTGACTTGAAGACAATAATAGCTATAATTTAAGCTATGGCAATCGGCTACTCATCTAGTTTTTCTTTTAATTAGAACTTTTCCAAGCTATTTTAATTCTATTCAGTTAATTTGATTTTGTCTGATTACATAGCTAAAGCATTTAGTTAATCAAAATACTAAAATAATCTGATTTTTTATTGTTTCAATAAATAAGCTGAAATGGCTTCAAGCGCTTAAAGATGACCAAAGAATATAGCTATAGTTCAAATTAAATCATGGTATAGCTATGTTTAATAATTGAAAAGAATCCATATTTAGGTCACCTTCTGGTTGAGTTAGTTTAAGAATGATCTTCAATTGCTCCACAATTTGATATAAATCCTTCAGTACAAAATTCTCAATGTGTTCACACAAGACACTTCTGCATCTATCATCAAATGTTCTTATAATGTCACTTAGATAACCCATTACTTTGCCATGTCTGTTTTACTGGGACTGAGACATTCAATAACAGTGTCTTCATAGTTTTGCTAATCTGCCGCGTATGGAGATCAGCACAATTATTGTACCCAGCTGGAAAAACATAGACATTACCAACTTCAGGTGGCAGGATCTGTGTAAGCATACTGTGTGCTTCCAATTTTTACGTTTAGTTGCCTTGAAAATGAGCAAAATCCTTTCTAAGTCTTTCAAACTTTGCAATTGAAAAGATGAAGAGAAGTATTTAATACTTTTGTGCAGTGAAACTGTCCAGTGGTCACATCTTTTGTCCTCTGATACGCCGTGAAACAACTTTTCCGCATCTGTAGCAGTTCTACATTCCACTGGATGCTAACAGAGACACACAAACAAACTGTACCACTGCAACGCTAGATAAGAAGTGCGATCAAAATATTTCCTCGGATTTTTGAAGGGAGGAACGCTACCAGATAGGTACGCGCCATTTGCCAGACTTTTTCCAGCGTAGCGTTTGGTAAAGGGTCTGGCTAGCCAGACTAAGCGCAGCGTACGCTACTTATTAGAGCGTTCATCGGTTAAATATGGTGCTTATATTGGTGTTGAAGAGGCTGTTGTAACTTATTAGTGTTATTAATTGTAATCATTGCATCTTCCATTGAAGAGTAGGTACCCATAGTAAAGTTGTATTAACTTGCACTGAAATTGTTTTTGTTTTTTTCTATGATTACTTACTCCAATTCAATTATATTTATTTTTTATTATATAATTACTACAAATATATTATAGTCGCATAGTAGTTATGGTTGTAGTTGTATAGCTACAGTAATAGATGTGATCGAACTAACTTTATCCAAATCGGTTTAGTTTTAAATTACCCTTAAAGCTAACGTTTCTTTTTACTGAACTGATTGACTTGAAGTCAATTATAGATAAAGTAAATTTTTAAGCTAGGTAATGAACTACTCGTACTGTTTTTCTTTTAATCAGAACTTTTCTAAGCTATTTTAATTCTATTCAGCTAATTTTTGCTTTAATCTAACAAAGAGTCATTTAGTTAATAAAGATAAAAAATAAACAGATTTTTATATTATCAAGTTCTGACCCTTCATTAAAACTAGATTGAAACTTTCTCACCTAAAGGGGTCAGGAAAAAAAACAAAGTGAAAAATGTGAAAAAATCTTAGTTATCGCCAGGGATTCGAACCCAGGGCCACTGGCTTTAGCCACTAGTGCTCTAACTACTACGACAACTCACGTTTTTCCTTTATACTAGAACTCCAGGGTTGTCGTAGCTCAGTGGTTAAAGCCAGTGGTCCTGGGTTCAAATCCCTGGTGACAACTAAGATTTTTTTTCACATTTTTCCTATGCTTTTTTCCTATGCTTTTTTCCTATGCTTTAGGTGAGAAAGTTTCAATCTAGATTTTTTTATTGTTATAATAAATAGCTACTTGAAATCGCTTCAAGCTTTTTAGTAATTATCATTTGAATTATAAATGATAATTACTAAAAAGCTTGAAGCGATTTAGCTACTTCAGATTAACAATTTCACTTTATAAATAAACTTGATACTTCTTGGCACATGCCCATGATTTCAATTTCTATGCATAGTGATTTATAATACTATCAATTTAGATCTCATGGAAGGAAATAGGAAGAGGAAATCTCTTAGTAGCGAGGATGAGTCTCCCAGCTTGAAGTACAGGAGACTACACGAAGCGGCTGAACATCAAGCTAGCAGTGAGGAGTTAGAATGTGCTGCTGGTAGTTCTGCATCTCTACCAGCTGAAATTATCATGCACGATGTCAAAACTACTAGCAGTGACTCAGAAGATGTAAGATTTCAATCTATATAATATCTTAACGAATATTCGTTTGTTAATGTATACATACATACTGTAGAAAAAATTAATTCTAGCCTTATTGAAACTTTTGTCTGTTAACTTATACTTGCAGGATGAAGTCATTATCACTGGATTTACCTACCCTGACTGCAGGTATATAAACTTACGCGAGAGAAGGAGGAGGAGAAGGAGGAGGAGGAGATTGAGGGAGAGAAGGTGGATCTCTACAAGTACAACCTTGACTTCCATCTCTGCTAGTGTGGACATGTCTGTTGAAGATGCAATTGTAGTAGAGCCTGTTAGTAGTGAGAGCAACGAAGAAGGCGGGAGTGAATCACGAGCACTTCAAGATCCTACTGTTGATAGTAGTAGTGTTCAGATTGAGGATATGCCAGCTGATCCTGCAGAAATGTCTTCTAACTATGACGACTTAGAAGAACAGACCATTGATTCCCTACCTCAAAGCCACCTACTAATTCCAGATGAGCAAGAAAAGTAGGTTCCTTAGCCATGCAACACTCTTGTGGTAGAAAATTCCTTTGAAGTATGTATTTGTACTGTAGAATTTATTTTTTCATATAAATAATAATATAACGTTTAAGTTTCTACGTAATTTATTAACCATATTGTTGTTATATTTTTTTAGCGATTATCATTATCATGACTTGCAAGAGGAAACAACAATACCCGAAGAACTCGAGAATGTGGATAATGAAGATCAAGTCCAATCAAATGATGATGAACGAGAAAAGTATGTTCCTTAGTTATAGAGCCGCTAGTGTTTGTAACTATATGCCAGTTTTTCTTAATATGAGAGCATATCCAACTTATTACTTTATATATGTGTACGAACTATTGTGATATTTTAGTGGCTTTGTAGAAGAGGAATACACTCTTCCACTCCCAGAAACACTTGAGGACAGGGACATAGAAGAAAATCAAGATGAACACAATTAGTAAGTGTAGTTGTTTTTTTTTGTTTTTTTTTGCCTTTGTTTGTAATATCTATACCTTTACATGATATTAAAAAAAAATGCTTTAGCTATGTAGTTGTAGCTACTTTGAATACTTTGATTTCAAAATCATTACGTAAAGTTTGAGTGAAAATAATACATATTTTGTATAATTATAGCTACAGTGAAGAATTTCGTATTGTTGAAATGTTGCAATGAGCAGTAGATTTGCTGGAGGTTAGTAATGGTATTACTGCATGTATGTATGTATATATATATTATATATATATATATTACATGACATTCATGTTTTTATCCCATTTCAATTATATGCAGCATCAAACATTTTAGTGAATGGAGAAGATGTTATTATTACTGCTTTTTTATTTACTTTTTTTGAAGGATCTGTATGAACTGGAAGATTCTCTTGGTGAAGGGGAGGACATTTTTGATGATGGAGACTGGCCAGAGTCAGATAATTCCAGTGGACTTAGTCAGGAAGGTTAGTTTAATTAATATATGTTAACGTAAAAACACAAGTTAAATGTAATTATTTTGAAATTTACACATAAATATTTTGTAGAAATTGACAGTCTTCCAACTAAAACATTTAATGAGGATGATTGTGGTTCAGATTCTTCTAACAGGTAACACTATAACAATCAGCTTATATCAATAAACCGTTTTTTACACATTTATATAATCATAATAGGTGCACAATCTGCCTGACTGATTTTCAATATAAAGATTTACTAAGAATATTACCATCTTGTAAACATAGCTTCCATCAAACCTGTATAGATGAATGGTTTATGGTAAGTAAGAATAGCATATACATTTACACTATGTCAGTTCAAATGATCATTTTTCATTAATTCATTTCTTTCTTTTTTTCAGCATTATACAACATGTCCACTATGCAGAGCTCAAGTTGAACATTAGAACTGATAGCAGTGAATTGACTTGAATTGGCAGGGTCTACAAGCTAAAACTAGTCTCACTTTAATGTCATCCTAGAGGCATAACGTTTAATATTATATTCTGGTAATTATTTGCCTATTTTTCATTATAGACAATTTTTCTTTAAGAACTACACAAATATCACAATAAAATACCTCAAAAGAAATGATGGTTTCCAAGGAGGGACCACTTCTCAACAATGAACAAAACTCTGAATAATCTTCAAGGGATGATTCTTTTTTTTTGAAGGATATGTTGGGGAAGATTTGGACTAATAGTAATAGTTATCAGCTCACATGTTTTAATCCAGTTAGGAAACTAATCTCATGCAACCTAATCCTCAAAGGCAACAATAATGCAGTTCTGACTTCAGAACATGAACGACTTCCTCTGCACATAATGTTAAGATCAGCAGCCACTGTTTGGTTACCTATTAGCTAGCTATTCTCAACTCTTTTGGTTACCAACTAAATTCTAGTACTGAATTAAAGTTCAGCCAATAATTTTTAATTCATACACAGACTTCAATTTTACGACAATAATATAAATGTGCAAGCCGGGGCAGGAAACTAAGCACTATAGTAGCTATATAGTAATTTTGAGTTTGAACAATTTATAAAAAGTATTCTATCCAATAGCCTGTCCATACTATCACATTTTTATCCAAATAATCTGCTCTGTATTTATACATAGATAGCCTGCGGAGTCTAGTAAAGCGTCTTCTTCTTCTTCTTCTTTTTTTTTTTTCTTCTTTAAGAACTCCGACCTTAACCATCTCCATTTCTCTGATATCCTATCCGTTAAAGGATAACCAAATATCAGTTCCAACTCACTCGGTAATGCTCAAGTAATACTGTAGATAGCCATGTGTTTGGGTAAAGGAGTGGTCACTTCACGAAGGCATATAAATAAGTTATTAAAATTAGGGTTCCAAGAGAACAAGATGGCTTCATTCCACGATCTGCCTGGGCAAGTGAAGAGAAGAGAACCTTTACAGATATACTGCTGCTGTCACAACTTCAAACAACAATTATAACTAATGTAACAATTTGATGAAATGAAATACATAAATTGTCCACCTAATCAATGTCTCACATACTGGGCTTTGTAACAGCATCAGGAAAAGAAATAAAATTTAGTTAGTGTTTCTACTTTCTTCACACATCAGCTCTTGGGTAGCAAGTGTTGGAAGGTTTTAAAACTGGTCTGTCATACCACTTCTTGTAGTTGGCAAAGAACAGATAGATGAGATGCAATCTTGTCTGCAGTGAATACGGATTACCTTTCCTAAGACAAAAAAATAAAAAAAAATAAAAAAAATAAATTATAATAATAATAATAATAATAATAAACGAATTAAACTAGTGATGTGCTTGAGCACAAATGGCAAGCGAGCCTAAAGACTGTACTATTTTTATATGAATGATTTTGTCTTTTAACACTGAAGCTCCTGAAAATAAGGTCGAAGTTTTTTTTTAAATTACGCATACAGGGTAAAGGGATTTCAGTGCCATAGTAACAACTCACTGTAACTGTTTGAATTGAAGGAAAACAACAACAACAAAACAATACGTTATTTAAACGTTTTCCTTGTGATATTCTTTAGCGAATTAGAACCCGTTGCTATATTGTTACTAGGTGTACTAACTTGGTAAGTGTGCACTATTTTTTGCCTTTAGGTATATAAACTGTGCATACTAACCACCCTTGGGGTATTGCTATTTTTGAGTTTTAGTTTAATAGAATAGGCCAGATAAAGCTGTGTGAGGCCTGGATATGATATGTGAGGGTCTACTACCCTCTCATATCCGACCTATACGGGGACCAGCCCTAGTTCGACAACTCTCCAGCAGCCCTAGTTCGGACAACTCTCCTGCTGACACTCATACCCGCAGGAATTTACCATAGCTAGCTGCTTAACTGTTTACGCAGAGCAGAGCAGCCCAGGGTAGAGTTAGATCTGGAGATAACAGCTGGCAGCTACAATGCTAAAGTAAACCTGCTAGGTGTGCTTCAATTGAATTTTAATTGAATTTTAATTTTGGGCCGGAAATTCACTCGCTTGACACCGCCATATTTGTGCGAAAATGCTGATAAACCAAGTTGCTAGTGGAAACTGGCGGGTAAACGGGTTCTAAAATAGTTAGAGCATGCGCTGAAGCCCAAGGGCCATAGGCCCGAGGGCTTTGTGCACTAAATCCACCAGTACCTAAGCGCGTATGCTCTAACTATTACGTAGTGGCTGTAACACACAATACTTTGACACAACTGGACATATACCTACACGAGACTTACCTTCGCGGTTAGTCTAGTGGACAATGCATTTTCAAGTAAATACTGTTGCGTACGGCTTATAACCAAGACAAAGAGCGCATTGACTTACCACCGCCACTAACTGGAATAGAAATGGAAGTCCTGTAAGTTTTCACGTTTTAACTGCACCCGCAATTGAATTCAAAATGGTAAACAATTCAATTTCTAGGGTGATACTGATCGATAAACCAGAGGATTCTGTTTAGTGAAGTTTGGGACGGGGTCGACCACAGAACTTACACAAAAACGCGAGGGTCAAAGTACAAAATTACATACGTCCGTCCAAACATATATGTGACCGTCTATAGGAAAACCAGGCACAACGCGGCACCTTCGAATTTTTTTTTTTTGCACTTACGGAGTTGTCGGCGTCCAGATATTGAGCTCTCCAAGTTTTATCGTCACAGCTTTAGTCGTTCCTGCTATAATAGACCTAACCGTTCCCTTCCGTAGGCTTGAAACAATACATTTTGAAGAAATCGATCGATCTTTTCTCGATATTACGCACGCCGCGTTGTGCCCGGTTTTCCCGTAGACGGTCACATATATAAATAAACAAACATCCCCGATTTTCAATTGTGTTACCCCTGAGAGTGTCTCGCTCGCTCCGCTCGCTCGCCAAAAAATAACAACCAAACAAAAAAAAAAGTATAAATAAAAAGTAAGGAGGGAAAGAGAGAGCACAACAACAACAACAAAAAAAAAAAAAAAAAAAAAAAAAAGGTAAATGGAGATTTGCAATAAAAAAATTACTGAGTTGTCACTAGTGACGGATAAAATATCAGTACTTTGCTGCAATTCTAGTAGATTTCTCTACATCAACAAATATATAATAGTATGGTCCACAAGTTTTATGTCCTCACCGTGCAGTATTGTAGGCACGCCTTCCAGCTACATCAAAGAACGCAGTCTCCATCTTGGACACATTCAACAACTGTCCAATCAAATTCTAAATAAACAAAAACAGAAACTCTGAAGTCAAAAACTTAATTATTCCGGCCTCTAAGAGTTTCACCGGTACATCACCACACCCCTTTCTCTACAATTAATTCTCAAGCTTATAGGATATGTACATAAAAAATTCTTGCACAATTATAATAATTGTGAAATTTCATTTAAACTTTTGATGGTACTAGTTCATTAATCAAATTAAGGATAAACTTGAAGACATTCTTACTGCAGTAGAGAAAAACCCAGACACAGCATTGCAAATGACCAATAGCATAATCCAGTGTTCTTGGGTACAGCCAACCTACATAACATTAATAACAATGCACAACCGTAAGAACACAAACAGTGAGTATAGTAAATACATGTAAAAGTGTTACTGCTTGAAAAGGGTGCAGTTATGAATTTTTTCAAATTAAACTACCATCCTCGTGGACCGTGGTTTGCAGTAAGTAGTAGAGTCCGACACTCACTCCCATCCACCACTCCCCCAAGCAGCACATTATACCCACATCCTCCCATCCACACATGTCCACACCCACACACAAATAGCACACACACCGAATCACCTACCCACCATACACACAGCAATAATGGTAATCGGTCCTCGTACTGAAGGTTGGCATGAAAAATATTGATCTCGTAATCATAGCATGAAATTAAAAAGTAAAGTGTCATCAATAGCATGAGACCAACAGTCAGACGACATAAACTTGACTATCTGTCTCAGTCATTGGAATAAAATACTTCTCCGACATTATTTTTATCATATGAATTGATTTAAAATACAAATTATTCAATTACATCCCAATGATGAATATCGCAAAGTTTGCTGTTGATGCTAATTAACAATCATTGCTAATTTTGTTGTTAACTTAATGCAGGTTTTCCAAACGTTAACTAGAATGTGTTACGTACCACTAGAAGTGTCCAAATGTTGTGAGATCCATCAGCTAGCACACTGAACACTACACAAACACACATACACACACTCACAAACATGTTGGACATGTATCATACATGGCTACACTGTAAGCAGGATAGAATTATGGGAGCTGATCAGATCATTACATGTAGAGGTATCTCATAACATAAAGCATATATGTAACTAGGATGTTTTTTCCCCGAATGGAGGGGCAAAAGTAGTCTCGCGTAGCCAGACCCTTTACCAACCGTAACCGCTACATGGGGATGGAAAGGGTCTGGGAACATACAATACAACAACTTGTTCAGCAGCACCCCAAAAAGGGTGCTCAATTATCACATTCCAGCAAGCTTGCGGTATACTGTGTGACGTCAACATCACATCTGGGAGGGTGAAAACGTTGCTCACATTAAACTGGAAGTTGTTTTTTGTAGGCTATTTATAAGCACTCCTGGCAAGCAATAAACTTACGAGCATGAATAGGAGACATGCTACCCGGACGTGGTTGTGACGTCATTGGCTACCACAAGCGTTGGAATGTGATAATTGAGCACCCTTTTTGGGGTGCTGCTGAACAAGTCGTTGTATTGTATGTTTCCAGACCCTTTCCTTCCCGCGTAGTGGTTACGGTTGGTAAAGGGTCTGGCTAAGCGAGACTTAGCTCATGTTACATGGAGTATAATGGCAACTTTTCATACTAGTGGAAGTAAGTCTAAGTGTGTATTTGCCCAATAACTATTGCACATTTCACGGAAGAATTACCCAACAACAACAAATAAAAACTAAAAAAATTATAAAAAATTTTAAAATATTAATTTACTATGTAATATAATAAAACAAAAACAACAACAACAATAATAATAATAATTAAATAACATTTATTTTTATATTTATTTCAAAAAAAGATATATAATGCATACTACCCAGCTTCATTATGATGATGGAAATAAAGAGACTGAGATATGTGTTAATATATATAATATAGTTCCCCCCACTCACACTTGAAGCTGTCCCAGATGTAGGTGAAGTTGATGGTGACCATCACCATAAGAAAGACTACAAAGATACGATGATTGTTGTACCCAATGCAGGAGGTCAGCCACGTGCAGTGGTGGTCAAACCCCCTGCAACATCCACCACACAATTTACAATGCTTAGTGCGATCTGGGATCACTATCTGTACACAAACACACACACACACACAATGCAATATCATACATGTACACACATGTTAATAATAATAACGGTAATAATAGTAGTAATAACAGTCCTATGTTATGAAGGGAAGAGAAAGTCTGTACATATTTACAGATTATATATCAGCTAAATGCTGCCATTAGAGTTCAGCCTCAACTGCATACTACACAACAAATATTGGGCAAGAAGCTGCCTTTCCTTCCCTTAGCTGCATTCATCAGTATTGAATTTGTTAACTTAGTAAATTTATTTTGTACTGTTGTTACGAATGATCATTCTTGATAATATGTATTCTGTGTCTCTCAATGAATTAGCTTATTAGGTATGTTTATAATGTATAAACATGTTCAAGTAATTCAGCCCTATAATGTACTACTGAGTCTTTCACAATTGCTGCATGAGATTCTCACTCATCTGTACATGTATGGATAGTATTATTATTACAGTGCGTCCAGCTTAAAGAGTGAACTTTCTGAAATTTATGATGCTATCACAAAAACCACTGTAATATATGAAGTATGCATGATCAATATCTAAATTTTGGAAAAGTTACACATTATTGGCATACAAAGCTGCAATCAAATTATTTTTGTGGTTTTGTGGTTAGTTTTGTGGTAACAGGTGATACAACTGAGAGCTTTTGGGCAGTGAATTTGGTAGTTTTTAAGAAAAAAAAAGAGAAATTATTGGTCCTTATCTCTCTAACTTGGTTCACTGATAGTTAAGCTCCTAATCTTTCATTTGAACCAAATTTTGTAAGTTGGTGAAAATTTTTACGTCCAATATTTAACGTTTTATGAAAAAAAGTGTTTAAGAAAAAACTTTTGAATTTATTGGGTTATATCTCTATAAATTTGTTCTATGGTATAAAATTATGATACAATTTATGTGTATTAATTTGATAGCTTCATTTTTAATAATCACTGAATTATGGCCAATTTTTCATTAAATTTACATTTTTATGGTAAGGGTCTCCAAATGATGACGTTTGAGGTAATAATACGCGGGCTGATCTACGTAAGCGTGACGTCTAAAATGTGCGCATGCGTATTGCTGCGGTAGGTCCAGCTGGTGGCGCCATTTTACCGCACTTTTCAGTGACATTGGCTGCCCAGTTATAACTAATCACTCGTAGTTTGTAGTTTGTACGAGCTTCTAGTTGTGCGCTAAAACTGGTTGAAGGTTGCCGAGGGTTATCTGGAGCTACAAAGCTTAGAGGAGAGAAGCACAGGACCGCGGCTAAACGCCTCCTCAAGTAAGTCTGAGTGTTGTGTGCTTAAGCGTGTATTTAAACTCTATTCTTACTTTCTTGGTGTGACGAATTTCTGAAGTACTCAACAGTAATGTGAAGAATCCAGCACATCACTACACTTTAGCTATGGCCACACACATTCCAGTATTACTTTGTCCTTCACACTGAATCATTCATATCATTTTATTCATGATTTTACTATATTTTCTATCTACTTGTTAAATTTCAACTTTTTTTGAATTATACAAAAAAAATTTGACAATTAATATAATTTTATAATGACATTATACAATATATTATTACATAATTTTATGATGACATGAAATTGTGGTAGATACAAGCAGCAGTTGAATTTGGAGGGTGGTAAATAGCATCACCATAGAGAACTGTACCTATATAGACATGAGGAGTAATGGACAGCTAAAGCATAAATAGTGGCATATAGAGTCTGTGATGAATTGTATATCTTATTATCTTGGTCAGCAAACAGTAAATTGGCTGAGTTTCTAAATAAATAGGCCCTATTTAAACAGGTAAGAAAATCAGAGTGGACAAGCAACCCGTGATACAAACCTACCTCACATTGTAGCTTGCTCATGTTAAGTAGCCTTGAATAGCAACAAAGTCCTGAGCCTAAAATGAACCAGAATGTCAAGCAGAAGGGGTAGAAACGAAGTCACCAAACTACGACTGCTTTTTGTTTACAATTGTCTCTGAGGTACTGCGCACGTGTTTGGCCCGGTTTGAGACTATAAAGGGGAATACCCGTATTACTGGTGGGTAAAGCGTTGCGCGGCACAAACCAATTACGATTAGTTACGATTAATGACGACGCGTAGACGAAAATGTGACGTCAAATAAAATGGCGAATAATGTATTGCAGTCTATGGGCGATGCGCGGTTCTCTACCTTCTATGAGTTAAAGTGATTTTGTAGCAGTTGGAAACAACATTTGGAGGAGTAACAATAAGGTACATGCATATAAAAAAGCTGTATTTTGTTTCTATATGATAAATTCAAAAAGTTCACTCTTTAAGCTGGACGCACTGTAGTAGAATCAAAAAAAAGAGTATAAACTTGATCAATTTAATATTTCTGACTCAATCAGGAGGTCACAACGAGACCTGCTCAGTACATAATCCAGTCAGCATACTATGTAGTTTACTTGATGACCTTGATGATCCATTTGGTTACAACCACAATGTCAAAATTCACTGTGTCCCCTTATAACCAACCCCCATCCCCCTCACACCTCCCCCTCCCTACACAATACTTACCTCGCAGTATGTGCAGAAGGCATAGTAGTCTGGCGATGAATGAGTGCCTGTTTTAGCTTTTTGACCCGTCAACTTTGCCTGTTTGGCGACATCTACGATAGTCTATGACAAAAAAAAAAATGTCTGCAACACAAGATCAGTAATGGTACACTCAGTGTTTATTTACTAAAGTTTATTATTCACTAAAGCCTTTTGTGGAAAAGACACAGTATATGTAGTATATGCCATAAAAACAGCCCAAAAAGCCCGTGATGGTAGCTGTTGGGACTAGTGAACAATTATTCAAATCTTATTATTTTTCTATTACTATATTTACTTACTATTGTTCTTATCGTTTGTAATGCAATTCTCGTCTGGTACAACGTCGTCATTTTCATGACTTACTTGTTCAATTTTTGTCAATAGTGTGTGTGTGTGTGTGTGTGTGATTGGGAGAGTGGGAAATCCCCTCGAATCAGAGAGACGGCCCAACAGTAGCTCATATAGAGTTCTGAATTATTGTAAGTTACATCTATGTAGGACTCACCAGAGGTTGGCCATTGTCATCACATCTACCCACTCTATCTCGACCTGGGTCTATACGCTTCAGTTTGCTATGTAAGAGAAACAGTACATAAAAACTACATACACGTACATGATACAAAACAAACTATAGTTCAGTACATACAATGTATTGGCTTCTTTAAGAAAAATAACATATATGCACATACAGTAGAATATAAACATAGCTACATAAAGTATTGATAGTAACAAAAAAAATTGGGGCTAAACATAGTTACATAAAGTATTAATAGTAACAAAAAAATTGGGGCTAAACATAGTTACATAAAGTATTAATAGTAACAAAAAAAATTGGGGCTATAGTGACACATTAGTAACTCACTAGAAGAGATAAATGCCGTAGGAAGACACGACCACCAAGATGATCATTTCCAACCAATTATAGGGCCAAAGTCGTGAATGATATCACCGGAAGACACCGTCAAGGAAATAGAGACAGTGAAATAAAAATGGTCAAAAAGGGTCATAATAATTATTAAAATTTGATACCATACTCAGCTGTGTATCAAATAGAACCATTACAATGTAATTGATACGAACAACAGTAAGAAAACAAAGATAAAAGAAAAAAAAAAAAGGAAGAAAAAAGAATGAATTTAGCAGCATGATAAAATGTATGAATGTCATTGTATCTCACCTTTAGCTCTTATGCATATACATATACTACATACATAAATACATACACCATTATACTAGTCTATAACTAAAGGATATTAGGCAATATTTTGACAAGGTAGATGACTGTGGTGAAGAAGAATCCAATGACCAGTCCCGTCATGCTGGTGGGGTTCTGCCAGCCGGCGTCGTGAGGAATGCGGTGGAAAGAGAGAGGTATGAAGAACATGGTCCATGCCACAGTCAGTGCCATCAACAGACCCATGGGCTGTCTGAAGTAGGAGAAGAGAGAGAAGGCCAACACAAGGTCGATAGCTGGAATAACATGTACCATTGAAAGAAATAGTTTCATTGTAATCACTCATGTATGGTGGTAAGATGTCATCCCCTTGTAAAGCTTAGAGTTGGTATATATAACCAAATCAAAAAATAAATTAATTAATATGTCCAAATGATACACACAAAAATCATATATGTACCAAATGCCCTCCTCCCGCCCACCCCACCCCGTCCCAAGGGGGAAAAGGTATGTAGTATACAACTCGCATACTAAAACCCTCTCTTAGTAAGACCATAGATAATAGAAAAGAGAAGTTATTGGAAACGCACGTTAACAGTAATGATGACATCACGGCGAATGCTTGTCACGGCCACGCCCCTTTTACAGTCTTGCTGCTGAATTGGTTCACTGCTGTTTACTGCTGTTTACTTGGTATATGGTGTTATCTGCCAGCCTGAACTGCTCTGATACTTGTTACTGGAGACGTAGATAAAGCAAGTGTTAGTTGGAGGCCCCTTTTGACCCTAAGCACCTCGTATGTTACCTGTGGGATTCTTTTAGCCTAGCCAGTTTAGCTGAGTCCAGACTTGAAGTTGAACTAAGTTTGTAGGCATCATTACCCTACATTTAGCGGGTTTGCAAAAATTTTCAGCAAAGGAATATACCAATTATTGGATGTGGCTAAATAATTATATGTCAGGACCTGTGGGATTTTTGTCTCTAGCATACATTATGTACATGGATAAAGAGTATGGTACCTGTGAAATGAATAACCATAGCCTATAATTAGCTACTTATTGTAATGTTAAATCTTTCTTTCAGGTTACTATGGGTCGTCGGAAATTTAGACTTAGTAAGTTGCCAAAAAACAGTGAACGAAACTGCAAAGGTCAAAGGTCGGTAGGAAGACCATGTAAGCAAGTCCCACGGCAACTAGATACGGATGCAACCTCTTCTGCTGTACTTACTACTCCAGAACCTTCTTCAAAACCTTCTCCCTCTCCTGATGTGTGTATGAATGATACTGCTAGTTCCCAGTGTAGTTCTTCTTTATCTTCTCCTATATCTCTGAATAGTAGTTCGCTCTTACCATCTTCATCAACACATGATGAATACTCCAGTTCAGTATCTTCTGATGCTGAAGTGCCTTCCTTATTATGTAGTCCAACACAATCTTTTCCTGATTCTGCTTCTCCATTGGCAATTGGTCTACAATCTCTAATAGAAACTATTGTCTTGCCTGATGCACATTGGGTCAAAGAAAGTTCATGCGGAGCATGCAGACGATTCTTTTAAACGAGTATTTTGGGATGAACAACTAAAAGCTGCTGATGTGAAAGATAGCCGACAGACTTAACCTGGAGCCTGTCAGTTCATGGCTTTCTAGTTGATTCATTGAAGTGTGGGCTATTATCTGACATCCCAGAGAGTATGTGTCAAAGTTCCTTGGTAAAGCTTCTAAATCTTCTGGATAAGTGTAATGTCTGTCCTGGAAATCCAGACAGTGGCTTTGTTGAAATGGCTGAGACGAAAAAAGGACAACTAATGTCTAAAGATAGAAGAAATGTTATTGCAAAGGTGGATTCATTTTCACCAGTTTTTTGTGGTGGGAAATTGCATGCTAAAACTGTCCGAGTCTCCACTTGTGCGGTGCTAGCTGATGGAAACAGGTGTGCCTTATGTGTATCTTACCGTGATTCTTTGCGTAGCATGTACCATCGTTGGGTGAAACAAAAATCACTATCTCCATCGAAGCGACAATCTACAAATAGTAAAACCAATCTGAGATGGCTAAGCACTCCTGAAAGGAGTAAGCGCTATTCATGTCTTCGAACCAGACTTGATGCCAAAGCGAAAGAAATTGAACGACTGAAAGAAAAAATTAACTTGATCATGGAAAAGAATCGTGTGACTTTGGATCCAGCTTTGGATTCAGATTTCAAAGCAATTATGAATGAAATGTCAAAGAAAGTTCATGAGGAGCATGTAGAAGATTCTTTTAAACGAGTTTTTGGGATGAACAACTAAAAGCTGCTGAAAGATAGCCAACAGATGCGATGGCATCTAGCCATTATTAAGTGGTGTTTACATATGAAATTTATTTCGCCTGGAGGATACCATGCTTTACGTTGTAGTGGACTCATCGCTCTTCCATCCGAAAGGACTTTGAGAGACTATACTCACTGGCTACGTGCTGGTGTTGGATTTATTCCAGAGGTTGGTGAAAGAAGCTAAAATTGATACAGAGAAGGATAGGTTTGTTGTTCTGGCTTGGGATGAGATGAAAATTAAAGAAGACTTGGTATTTGACAAACATAGTGGCACTCTTATAGGATTCACAAATGTTGGAGATGTCAATGATAAAAAATCTCACTGCAATGTTAGCACTCACATGTTTTTATTCATGGTGAGGGGGATGTTCTCTACACTTGAATTTCCTTACGCTCATTTTGCTACAAAAGGAATATCTGCCGATTCCCTACATGTATATCCTATTGTGTGGGAAGCCGTACAACGCCTAGAATGTTGTGGTATGAATGTGATAGCTTTCTGTTGTGATGGTGCATCCCCGAACAGTAAATTCTATAAGATGCATGGAAAGTCTGGAATAGTCTATAAGACTCAAAATCCCTTCAGTGACGACAGAGAGATATTTTTCATTTGTGACGTCCCCCACTTACTAAAGACAACCAGGAATTGCTGGTCGAATTCTTTTGCTAACAAGCACTCACGTGCTCTTTGGGAAGTGATTGCTGTCATCACTAGCCACTATATTATAATCCCCTTCAGAAAGACGGTGAGCATATCAGCTGGACCCATCTTGTTTCTCTTTATGATCGCAACAGAACAGCATCTGGGCTCAGCCTTGTCCCCAAGTTACGCCGAGACCATGTTTACCTAACTTCTTACTCCAGGATGAGAGTGTATTTGGCTGCTCAGGTAATGTGGCAGATAGGAACACTCCCCCTCCCCTTCCCCAAGTTCCCCTTTGTATGAGTCCCTGAATTAATGGTATTGTCAGGTTTTGAGTTCATCTGTTGCACATGCCCTGGAGTATTATGGAAGTGACGATACTGTGGAGACAATAAAGTTTATTCGAATGTTTGACAGATTCTTTGATTGCTTCAACGTTCGTTGTATCTCTGAGTGTGTCCAGAAGAGAAAGCCAGACCTTCGACCGTATAGGGACCCCTGTGACACGAGACTTAAAGTAAGTTTTCTTGATTTATGTAATAGAATTTATTTCATCTTCATTAGTTGTTGGTTGATGATTTCCTTGCATATCTTCAAGAGTGGGAAGACTCTTGTCCATAGTAGGAAAAAAAGTGGTGAGAAGGAGGGCCCAGTGAAGGAGAGTGGTGGAAAGAAAGCGTCTAGTGGCCGGAAAAAGAAGGATGGCTATTCAGCATCAGAGAGGCAGAAGATGCTACTTTCAGTGCAGACAAGAGAGGGGTTAAGAATTACTGGTAAGATAATGTTATGTCCAAATAGAGCACATTCCTCAGTGTCTAAAATAGAGCACACCCATGCTTTACACCTCTGCAGCTACTGTATGTATGATTTGTGGTCCTTTAGTGTGGTGTATTGTTTGCATATACACGTGCTACAGAACATGGTAATGTTATTTCCTTTGTAGTCAAGTCTTTCGTGGAGATGGCCCCATGTTTGCTGACACTTCCTGGAGTGGAGTATATATTATCAGAAAAAACTCTGCCAAGACCCACTGGAATCATTTTTTGGTAAGCAAAGGGCTGCTGGTGGACAGAGCGACAACCCTACTGTTCAGCAGTTTTGCAAGAACACCGTGTCCTTGAGGGTGCAAGGGTCTGCTGCTTTTGAACCACTCCGTGGCAATTGTGGAGCAAGATCAACCAGCTCATCAAGCACGGATGATGTTTCTGACCTGTCTGAACCATTGCCAAAGAGGGCTAGACATTCAAAGCACTAACAACCAACAATATTTAGTTTGTGAATAATGTTGTTTTTTTTTCAAAAAAATAAAATAAAATAAAAAAGAGAGAGAGGGACTCCAGTAACTGTTCAGAATCTGGAGGTTGCTTGGCTCTTTTGAGCTCAGTACGTAATCCCTTATTCTTGGATGACTGCTTACTTACCTGCAAGTATTGTTCCAACCATGCACCAGCAATAGAAAAGCCACGCACTGTCAACCAAGCACCAATTATTTGCTTAAGCACTTTTGTGGCACAAGTTTCATTTTCGATATCTGCACTAAAAATTGTCCAATAAAACTGAACATTATCATCACTTGCAACAGATACAATGATGCTTTCTCTGAGGTCCTGGTCTGATGTCTTTCTATCAAAAGCCATAAGGAGTTTCTTCCTAATTTTAGTTTCAATTTCTCTGAAGAATGTACTATATGCGGTATCATTGACTTCAAATAATCCCCCTCTGTTCACTAGTCCAATCCATTTTGTTGTATATTCCAAAAGGCTACCATCTTCCCCATTAACTGCCATTGCAGATAGGCATTCAATGATACCATCACTTGAAGAAATGTCATTTTCGTAGCGATTCAGTAATTTAAAAGGGATATATCCAGCAACATACCTCAGGATGTTCTCTTCATCACTTGTTAATGTTGGAATGTCAACAGCATTATCATCAAACTTGGCACCAAGGTGACAGTCAATAATATCTGAATATAGTTTCTGGTTAACATGCCGATACACAATAGGGCTCAACTTTGGGAAACAATGACGACAAGAAAAGAGATTACACCATAACTTTCGCGCCTCCACAATTCTCAGTTGATGGAAAGCACTCCATACCTTCTCTCTTTGTACATACTTGGATCTACATTGAGCATCTTCAGAGATACAGGAAAAGAAACTCTTCTCTAACAACTTCATGAGTTGGGTAGCGAATAAATCGAACTGATCGAGGTGAGAATCATCTTTAGTGATAGCTTGGACAAACAGTCTCACTTCTTCTTTTGTTTCTCTGTACCGTTGGACACTCTCGAGGCAGTCCTGATCAACAAGGAGGGAACAGATGGCCGACCTAACAACAGCTGCAGACATTATTTTAAGTTCATAGTTCAACTTTAATTTTGGCGGGTTATATTTAAGCTATCACGTGACCGAGACAAGCAATCGCCTGGAATTTGACCCCGTTTACAATCCCTTCTCTTTTCTATTATCTATGGTAAGACCTGTGTATGAGCACTGGGCAGCTAAACCAAAGCACATATGACTGAATTGGGGTAATGACCGTTTCTGACAAACCTGATGGAAAATACATTACTTTAAGTTATGGTTATTGATGATACCTTACCAGGTAGTACAGCAAATGCAAGCCACACAAACCAAGGAAGCTGCTTCATACGTTCTGGAGCTGTAGACCAGTAATACAACTTCTGAGCCAATCTCTTACTCCTAACACAAACAGACACACGCAAAATACAATACACATACTCATAAAATAAATGCACACACATATATACTGTAAACTCACACATGCACACATACACAAAGCCGTACACACATAAAACACAATACACATACCACATCTACATGTATATAGATCTACACACATATAGTAAATGGCATAATAATCTTTGCGACTGTGTCGAGTGCATGACCCACTACAAAGATAGTACATTGTGCTTCATTTCTTATGCCAGAGTTACTGCCACTTAATGCTTGATAAGTGTGGTTAATTAGCTCCAATAATTAGCCCTTGTTATGATAACAGCTTGAGGAACTCAATACATACCATCTAGAGGCATTGTGGTGAGATTTCTCTGATACAGCAACTGATCTAACTCACAACACATTCGGGTGTCTTCACAAGCTTTTCATACAATCTACTGTAACATATTATTAGTATTTATGAATACAAGTACCAAATACCAGTACTTGAATGCAGTATCACTCCCACGATACATGTAACACTTGCGCACGCACATGTTTCACATATGAAAATATTAAATATAAATGTTTAGTGCACCTATACGCAATATTTCTGTATACTCTCTATACCTTACACTAACAAATGGAGGAAAGTAAAAATAAACAAAAAAATAAAATAGAACTTGGGGCAGCATAAGCTCAAAAGAGTGTAACTTACTTGGAGCCACTCCCACGCTCTGCCAAGTCCAGAGGAGTACTGTTGTTCTCATCCTTAGCCTCAAGCAACTTCTTTCTCTTAGATGTACTCAACAGGAGCCATGTAATCTCACTACACACACACACACACACACACAAACAAACAAAGCTTTATTACTGAGTTGAGGATACTCTGTAATAAAAAATCTGGGAACCTAAACACTTTATTAACTGTGGTGTAATAAGAAACCACAACAATCCTCCACTCCATTCTCCTTTCACGTTAGCAATATATGTATACTGACATACCTACACATGTACCCACACACCTACCTCCTAAGAGTTTTAATAGCCTTCAGCTTACTAATTCTGGATGGCATTTGCTAGCTTCATACAATTAAGGTAAGGAATAATTACCTAATAAAAATGCAGCTGTACAAAAAAATTTTTTTGAAACTTGCAGCTGCTCACTCAAACTTAACTGCATGAACTGCCCACCAAATCTGTTTTCTAAGTAAATTCTACTAACAGTTTGTAACTCTTATGTTCATTAGAGCAGGGAGGAAGTAAAGTAGTTAAGTATTAGGAATAAATAGTGCTGAATACACCTTCAGCTTCTGTAATTTGAATTACATGTGTATGTAGGTATGATGAACATTATTAGTTTTATTACAATGGTGTCATGAAGAAATAAATATATTCTATGGCTGTTGTTTTGTTTGTTTGTTTGTTTGTTTAACATAACATTGTTTTGATGCAATGCAATCTTCTCCCTGGTTATATTTTGCGTAATTGTAAGTCCCAACCTCAAACTTCTGACATGCCCAATACCTGAAGAGGTCAAACTTCACCTATACTCAATGTGCAATTTACTGGAAGCTACAAAGAACTTGAAATACAATAATTTAGGGAAAAAAAAAGATGACTCAAATATGAAAGTTTACTGGTGAGTACAGTGAATATTACAACTTTGCTTCATTACTATAGGGAAAAATTATGTAAACACTAAACAACACAAACACAAACTGTTGGGCTAATTAGAATAATGCCATATACATTGCTGTCAATGGAATATAATCAATATTGCATGAAATTCTATTATTTTCCCACCAGTAATACATTCCATGCATGAACAGCTATTCACTAACCTGCTAGCATGCTTAACTGCCAAATGCATTGGAGTAACACCTTTCTTGTTAGCAGCACATCGATCCACTCGCTGTAGACACGACAAAAACATACTTGTGCGTATCAAGTGACCCTTTACCAACTGTCACCAAATGATTAAGTTTATTCTTACATTACAAGCAGTAAGGATGACTGCAACAATGCAGCTGATTTCATATATTACATGTGCAACTTCAATAATAATAGTTCGCAGGGTGTTATTAGGTGTCTAAGAAACTGATGTGACAATGAACCATTGATTGTGTGAGTGAAATATTACGGAGTATATCAATCTATATGATCATAAGTCACTTGTGTGTCAGCAACTACGACAACGAAGGTGTGTATTAATGAATCATTCATCAGCTGAGTAGGGCTGGCAAAGGGGTGCCACAAACTGAATGGGTTAATACACATCATATTTAGTAGAAGCGATTAAGGAAACAAAGACTAGATGTCGCTAAGAGCAGGTAAGGACAGCAAAAGATGATGAAGGAATGCAAAGTTTTATAAAGCTTAAGTCCACAATCATGAGATAGAAGGAAAGAGAAACTGAGAAGAACAAAAGAATAACCAAGGAGGCAGGGAATCTATGGCTAAAAAAGAGGAGCCGGAGAGAGGAAAAGGTTCGGGGTGTAAGAGAGCAGGAGAGGGAAAGTGATGCAATTGAACAAAGTGATAAGTATATAAATAAGAATGTAAGAAAGGCTATAAATACGTAATGTTACGATATTCCCAATTTGTAAAGCTAGCACATGAAGCACTACTGTGTGGCGAGTATTGGGTAGTACATAATAACAATTAAATACTCACCTTACTCCTGAGGAAGTATTTGATGCACTCCATGTGTCTATGATATATGGCCAGATGGAGTGGTGAGTTACCTCTAGCAACACACAACACAAACTCATGTTACCCCATGCAGAACACTTACACGTACATGTGACAGCATACCAAATCCTGGCACCTCTAACTCTTAAGTCTATATACACCTTTGTCACCAAGTATTTATAATGTTGACATAATGCCCACTCATAAAAGAACAATGCTAGTTAGTATGTACGTACAATGATGGGACAATGTGTATATTAGTCAACTGTACTACATAAGCACACAGTGCTGCAGGAAGATGTTTCGGTACGGGTGGGCTCATATTATGGCATGTGTTTTATGGTTTGCAATGTTCATGTGAGACATCACATTTTAAGTTATACCAAAAAAATTATTGTGGGGGGGGGGGGGCAGCCCCTGGAGCCTCCCCCACTTCCTACGCCACTGGTACATAATCACCACCATATGTAATTACTTAATACAAACTCCTATATATGTCATTAGTCAACTCACTCGTAATCTACAGCTCTGAAGTCAAGTTGACCCACTTCAGAAAGATAGTGCAGAATATGTCTGAATTAAAAATAATAATATATAATATACATATACAGACTAAATATTTTTCCATACACATTCTACTATCATTAACTCAATTACTATGTACAGTCCATTCTCCCTAACTATGTACACATAGCAACGTATAAACTTCTACCGACAGCTTTATCCACTCCAGCCACTATTATTATCCACTTAGAAGTCATTCAGCACTTACTGAGTACTTATTTCACTCTGATCCTCTTTCATCATTTACCTTCACTTGCATCCGCCACAAGTATGCCACTCCACTACAATTTCTATGTAATGCCACCCTTATCTTTTACTAATAATCACACTATCTTTACCTATAGGTCACTACCCTTTACCATCAATACTCAATTACCACACTAACATAAAAAGTGATGGTTTTATGATGGTTTAGTAAAACCATCACACTTCATACGTACGTAACTCACACACAACTGTCACTCTTTACCCTTATAATTGCCATTCATTGACTTTAACTAGTTAAACCCCACTATCAACTCAAAATCACCGCTAACTTCAAATTGACCCTCATGTATTGTACCTAAACACTAGTAAACATTCCTAACGACATATTGCACAGCAACTTCCTTAGCAACCATAGCCTAGTATGAACAATACGAAAACACAAACCAAAGTTTTCTACCCTTATATATATTTACAGGGTTTGGCCAGCAAAAAGGATTAAAATTTCAAATACTGGTTTTAAAGGTGACTGAGATCTTAGTGGATGTAAACTGTCATTCTATTGGCAAAAGGTGTAGAATAATTCTTCTTGTGGAAATATCGATAATAATGTACAGTGTACTCTAAGTTTAGAAACCCATTTATCCGGTCATCACAGTTGCAGAAACCTCGATTAACTGGGGGAAACTCTGCACCTGGTACTAGTTCTCTCAGCACTGACTGCTGGGTAGTGTGCATTGTTAGTGATATGAGAAAGAGAAGTCTAGTGTAATAAATTTAAAAAAAGTTGGACACACATAATAATCTGAAGAGTGGGAAGTCCCTACAACTTGTTAACGATATTCAATTTAAAAGTTTCGAAGCATGGGTCAAGTTGAAGAGTGAACCTAACACATGTGAAACATACGCTGGATGACTGATGGTGAAGTGGGAATAGGATATTTGCACAGTGGCTAAATTATGTTGGTTAGTAGTGTTGGCTTAGTGGCTGCCATGTATACACACAGTAATTACAGTTTACTTATGCATCCATTGAGGTATTAACTATAACGCAAAAAAGGAAATCAACATACGTATGTACCATACGCGGTGAAAGTAATCAACAATTGTATATACAAGTGTGGGACTAACGGGTGCCCGCAACTTCAAATAATGTTCTATCTTTCAATATACAATAAATTCTATCCACAGTGAGTAAATAAGCCAATATATACAATCATTAACTGACTAACTCTTAATGAATCTGTCCACACTCTAAGAAGTTAGTAACTTGGACTTACACGGCTCCACTGAGAGCTGCATAATGAATAGGAGTCCTCCCAGTACTGTTAGCAGCAGTTAAACTGGCCCCGCCTTCCACCAGACTGTGAACTGCATACAGACTGCCTCTCTATGGAACATACAACACAAAGGACACACAACAACAACAAACCAATTGTATTTTATTAGCTTGTCATGCTACATTCTTAAATAAACTAGTGGTTCCCCCAATAGAACAGTTGTAACAAGCAAGTTAGTCCTGAAAACGGAATTCACTTCCAAATAGGTTTGCCAACATATAATAAGCTAAATGAAGTATATTAAACTGATTTTAACAGTAAAGTTGTTTTAGCAAGTTTAAAAACAAAGACATCCAGCTGCTCACTCTCTTGACCCAGCAATTCTGATACAGATGATTAAAACTTAGCCAGCATGTATGGAAAGAAAAGAAGAAACAAAGGACAAAGGGGAGGGGGGGAGGTGGGTTAGGATGACCTGAGAGTATTTATATCGTCTCAAGTGTAACCATTTCCATTACAAGAAGTCACACAAACAAATTCATATTAAATATTCAACTGAGAATATCTAATTGCCAAAATAATGATAAAAGAATAAA
>WLWD01002443.1_pt1 | contig 70657 bp, 55 predicted proteins | sample 6712731 | NCBI WGS metagenome assembly WLWD01 (sample SAMN12718690, study PRJNA576275) | sponge metagenome | isolation source: marine sponge | host: Mycale hentscheli | place: New Zealand: South Island, Marlborough, Capsize Point | collected 2014-11-01 | reverse complement strand
GCCTCCAAAGCTAAACACTCACCGATTCTAACGCTAAACACCACCTCCAAATCTAAACACCGCCTCCAAAGCTAAACACTCACCGATTCTAACGCTAAACACCACCTCCAAAGCTAAACACCGCCTCCAAAGCTAAACATCGCCAAAAATGTATTTTTGACACAAACGGCACCCCATACACAGAGGCGGTAGATGAAGTGTGTTTCTAACCCGCAGCCCAGTCACGCGTAGCCAGACTTTTACCAATCGCTAAAGCGGGAAAGGGTTGACCTAGGGCAAGTTGTGCTTGCACAACTTACTCTCAGTGCGTATAATATAAGTGTGATATTTTAGCGACCCCTTGCTCTAACTTCCGGAATGAAATTCAGTTATTCAGGTACTTTTAACCTCCACAAATAGCTCCATAAATGACTGAGATAGGAATCCAGCTTTTAATCAACAGGAGAAGATGATAATGATGGTGACAACCCATTTGCTTTCTCCTTCACTAAAGTTGAAGAGCTTCAAAGAAACAATTGGAAAATGTAAGCTCGTATTTGGAGCATCATGACCACATAAAAGAAGCCAGAGAGTAAGGACCAACTATAAACAGTATTGTGAACTTAAAAATTTTCATTGTTAAAACAGACTAATTTATGTGATTTTTTTTTTTTTTAATAAAGCTAGTATAGTATGTTCTATTACTTTATTTATCTATTTTTCACTCAATTCATATAATCTAATACACTTTGTACAATCAAATATTAGATAAACAGTCAAAAAGTGATGGTTTCCGAGAAGGGACAGCTTCTTAACAATGGACAAAACTGGTGTTCCCATTTTGTCCTTTATTCGGAAGTTCGACTGTATATGTATATAGGAGTTCCTATATACACATATTATAGGAGCTACAGTTTAGGTATGAAGAGACTAAAAAAATGTGGAGAGGCACTAAAAAGTGATGGGGGGCACATGATGCAGGGACACTTTAACCATGGAGAGAGACATGAGTGGGATTTTGTCTCATTTGGCACCCCGTACTTCTGCTTGTGACCCAAGTATCCCAAAAACAACAACAACAAGAACTGGTTAACTATTATGCTTCTTCAAGAAGTCATTTCAGGGAAAATTTGCTTGAAGTGGGTGCCTGTGTACTAGTCTTGACTGAGTGCAAGAAATAGTGTTTCCAACTGACTAATAAAAGTGTTTTTGACTGATTCTCTTGCATGTGCAAAAAAGAGAGTATTCATTTCAATGAAATTAAGGTGGCATTGGGGTTTACTTGTCATCCTATTTCCCCCCTGGATCAGACCCTGTAAAGTCAATTGATTATAAACTTACGGTTTTCATTGTTTCCCAGACTCCAGACTTGTATTGTTTGAAAAAAAAAAAGAGCTATTTTATCCAGACAATGTAAATAGAAAGCCTCAAAGTACTCAGAATTTAACCTACACCTTGCAAAGGATAAGAAAGTTTGTGGCTACAATGAAATGTTCTCCATGTAGCACTTCTAATAGCTGCATTGATTGGACTGCTGGAAGTCAGCAATTCGTGTGCTTCGCAGCAAACCACTTTCCTGGTAAAGGGTCGTCGAGTGACCTATACAAAGTTTGTAGGTGTGGCTAGGAGTACCCTGAAAGGGGGCGTAGCTGAAGTCACAGCAAAAATGAAAATCGTACTTCTTGGCTTCCTATTCGCCTTGCTAACTGGAGTTCGACTGGCTCCTTCAGCTGAGGACGACAAGCTCCATATTCATCTGGTGCCCCACACCCACGACGACGTAGGCTGGCTGAAGACTGTGGACGAGTACTACTACGGAGGTAAGTTAAGACGAGTAGCAGCTATAATTTCAAGGTGTGAGCTATAACTACAAGTTGCGAATAAATATACAGCATCTTTACAGCTCTCCTCCTTCATTAATAGAGATCCAGCAAAATCAATTACAATAATAGACTGAAAACTCATGAATATTGCAAATTAAGGATTAAGTGTTTAATAATAATTCAGAAATAATCACTTGAATTACTGTATTATTAAATTTCAAAGTATATACTAGAGTATCTTAAAAGCCTAATTTTAGATAATGGGTGTGAAATGAAGCGTATAATTTCTGTTTCAAGGCAACAGAAGTATCACAGACAGAGCAGTGAAGTATATCTTAGACACCGTCATAGAAGAACTTCAAAAAGACGATAAGAGAACTTTCATATATGTAGAAATAGCATTCTTTGCTCGGTGGTGGAGACAGCAATCTGATGCTACAAAGACTATCGTAAGTGTATAAGAAGCTTATAATGAGTTAGCTAATTGTTTCACTTAACATAACACATAGACACTCAGTTTCATCTAAAATATTGTAGCTATATCTACTAAGTAGTAAAATGCTGAATGTAGCATTTGCTATTTGAAATATTGTAAGCTGCAAGCTTATTTCGATAAATATATAGGTCTAAACAGTTGCAAATGTTGAAATATTGCTACTAATTGGAAACAATACATAATCAACTAATATTTATGAAGTTTGCAGGGTGATAAGTTTTACAATAACAATCAAGTACGAGTTAACAGTAATCTACAAAACAGGACACACATAATAATATATATCAGGAGTAGCACAAGATTAAAGCAATTCGATTTTTACTTTTGACAGAATCAGGTTCGAAATGTTTTTTCGTTAATATTTTTTGGAGATTTTCTAATCTATGTATTTTTAGAATCATTATGTTTTAGTAAAACAGAAAATCAATGTTTGCAAATTTTTGTAAGCATTTATGGTAGCAATAATGAAATTTTAATTAGGCGAACATTGAAAACAATGTATTTTAAAGTATTTCTATAGTTGGATAAGCATGTATTTGTTTGTCGTGACTAATCATTCCTTGTAAGAGTTACAAATTTGTAAAAATCAATACAATCATTCATACTGTGCCACAAGCAAAAATAAAATATATAAAATAATAAATGCATAGAAATATTTATGTGTATGAATATTTTGTACCAGTTCTTTACAATTTGACTGTTACTAGTCATCACTATCACTATCACAAAATAGGATTCTTCATCATTTTCACACTGAGTACTGCACAAGCAGAGGTCAGTACATTGTAAGCTGTTGCTTTTGCATGAACACCTTTGTGATGTACAATCGCCCTTGCACTGACATCTCACCATCTCGATGACTGCCTTGGGTGCTGGAAGGATATCTGTTGTTGTTGGTGTTAACTCTTCATCAGAATTTCTGTGATAGCCATTCTGCAGTGGATCCAGAAATATCTGCTGAGCAATACATGCCTGGCCCCACACACTTGCCTGCAAGTGTACTCATAAAAAGTGCTGCTTGAGAGCTCCAATAGTTGGTGGTAGCTTGACACTTTCAGCCATGTGTTTGCAAAAAAGATATCACCGCAGTTCTGGAATCTTAAAAATCTGAATGCCCTTAGGGCAATATGCTGCACATACAAATTTAGCAATGGCTGACTGGATACCATCTGTCACTTCACTAGCTGTAGATAACAAGGTAAGGGCATTGATCACATCAGTAGTGGTCTTGAGAAAGATCTCAAACCAAGTTGTCTTTCCAATATTTGCAAACTTTCCGGTAATGTCAGCCCCAGAAAAAGCATGGAAAGCTGGAAATGCTTTGGCCTTTTCTGTGCCTAAAGCTTCCCAAAATGGTTTGATTTGCAGGGTACCAGATACCATGTGAATTGATGTCTTCTTCGGCAGCAAATCATAATTTGCTATGGCCAGCACAAGGACATCGGTGTCTGGAGAAAAGAATGTTAGCTCCATATCTTTTCTCGAGTTTCTGTGTGTTGCATTAACAGCCAGAAATATCATTAAGGTGTCTGCCTCCTCATGATTGTTGTCTTCAATACAGATTGAATAAGGCTTGTTGCTCCTTGTTGTTCCAGATGTTGAAACGATTACCAATTTGTTTGGTTATAATGCAGAGTTTTTTCAGCCAATACTAATATGCTTTATGCTTGTCTCATCTCTTATTTGGTATTGTACAGGATCTTGTATTCCACATCTCTTTTGTCTAGTTGCCTTCTTCAATGAATCTACTTTGTATGTGTCAAACACCAAAATGATTTCATCATAGCCTGCTGTAATATTCATTAAATTTTGAATAAAACATACACTAAGATTCTTTACTGTAGCCATTGTTGCTTTGTTTTTGGTTAGTTTTTGGACAACTACCATTCCATCTACTACAGCTATCCTTCGATCTGGTACATCACATTGCTTGTAAGTAGGTTGTGAGTTGTCACAAGTACCTTCTGCTGCTACTAACAACTTTTCAAGTGAATGAGTGAGCTTAGCCTTATCTTGGCAAAGCAGCAATGAACCACCTGGGGGAATCAATACTTCTGCTCGACCTGGCAAGAACCATCAGTCTACCAAATAAATTTTTGGTTTCTTGCAAGTAATTTACTCAATTACACAATTTAGTCTGAAGTACTGGATTTTCAGAAAGGTGCACTGCTTTCCGTAGAGCTTGTCCAGCATTTTTAGTTGTTACATTGAACAACTGCATTTTTTTATCTTTTTAGCAAAAAAAACATAAATTCTTGTCCAAAGGGTGGGTAGAAGAGTGTGTGAATGGCAAAGAGGAACTTGGACCATCAATACTTTCAGAACGTTTCCACTTTACTGGCATTCGTCCTGGCTCCCTATGGGTTCCACTAGAGAGATATTCTTGTAGGTGGCAACGTGCACGTTGTACCATGGCTTTGTTCGTACCATCAGAATAGCAGGTGCGATGCCACACTGTACCCTCTCTTCGTAAAATTTCTGCTATATAGTCTTTTAGTCATTTTTGAATAGGAATGAATTTGCTATCCTGCAATTGAGCTCTTTCCAGTACTACATTGAGCAGATGTTGATAAGAGTCTATTCTAGGATGCAGTACCAGCATGCATGGTTTTCTTATGAATATCATGAACTCTTTATCCAAACTGTACCTGTTATACTAAAGACAATTGTGAATGTATTGTATTAGTGATTAATGAGAAAAATTAGTACCTACTAGTTTAGCACCTTAACATGGTTGCCATGGCAACCAATAAAATGCAAACATTGATTTTTTAATTCACTATGTCATGTAGTTTCCAAAAATATATAGATTACCAAATCTCAAAAAAAATTTAACGAAAGTATAAATTATTACATAACAAACCTGACTTGAGCATTTAACACTGAGAGTGACCAGTATCAGACAAAACTGCAGAATTGTTGAAGAAATCCTCAAAATATATAGTGAGAGCAAATAACAGTAAATATTTAGAGAAAGGTTCTCTTTCTGCTTAATCAAAGGCAAGAAGAGAATACCTTAACACAAGTACTATAAAAATATAAGCAGATGTAGCAGAAAATGCCTATTCACACATAGCTACTTATAAATTGACTGTATTATCCATATTTTGTATGTATTAAAGTATGTATTATTATTTAATCATGAACCTACCATCTGGTTGATGACAAATAGGTGAAAAAGTTGGTTGCATCTAAGCAGCTGGAGTTTATCAATGGAGGATGGTGTATGAATGATGAAGCCTCCACACACTACAATGCCATCATTGACCAAATGACACTAGGTATGGAAATAGTATTTGAACTTAAATGCTGCATTAATTCAATTTAAATGATTATTATGGTTTGAGACTGTTATAATCATGGAAGGGGCACTACACTATTAGCTAATCAGCAACTTGATGTCCACAAATAGCACATTGTGTTCACACATGCTTTACTTTATGTTTGTGTAGTCATTGTCTGACTTTTGTGCTTCTCGGTATAATGTTATCTTTCCTTCTCGAGTCTTCTGGGCCATCAAGTTTATTAGTGGGGCAGTTACTCTCAGTCAATGTATTAAAAGCGTTTATAATAAAATATGCATTCCTTATCAATATAAGTTGTATAAAAAATCCAGTCTCAGTTTTTACCAATTTATTTCTATATCTATTATTATAAGTTAGGCTGAGTGTAAATATGCTGGGAATGGAAGTTCTCTAAGACAAAGCTTTGTATTAAATGTTGTAAGTAGCGCCAAGATTTCCCATAAGGCAAACTGTTAAAAATGGGGCATTTAGAAAACTTAGTTTTGGTGTTATATGGGAGGCGCTGCCTGGACACCCCAGTTTAAAGCTTCATATTATCTCCATAGTTAGTCATTATTAAAAGATATTTGAAATTAAGAAACTAAAGGATATAAGCTATTGTTATAATGACCGTCTACAGGAAAACCGGGCACAACGCGGCACCCTTCAAAAAAATTTTTTTTGCACTTACACAGTTGTCGGCGTCCAGATATTGAGCTCTCCAAGTTTTATCGTCGTACTTTAAGTCGTTTCCACTATAATAGACCTAACCGTTTCCTACCGTCGGCTTGAAACAATACATTTTTTAAGAAATCGATCGATCTTTTCTCGATATTACGCACGCCGCGTTGTGCCCGGTTTTCCTATAGACGGTCATTATGCTCACTTGGTATAATATGTATTAGTATGGAAGTTATAAGGGTTCAAAGTGGGGTGTCCAGACAGTGCCTCCTGTTAAACACCTAACGAGGTATTATTTAGGCACCCCGTTTTAACAGTGTAATTACGTGCAATTACGCATTAGGTATATGCTTACTTAAGCAACTTTGAAGTATTTTGCATGCAAACAACAATTGTTAAGTAAAAAATATGATCACTCTCCTAATCACAGGGTTTCAATTTATTGATGAGAATTTTGGACCTGATGCACGACCAACCGTAGCATGGCAAGTGGACCCGTTCGGACATTCGTCAACTCAAGCCGCTCTGTTTGCTCAGATGGGATTTGATGCACTCTTCTTCGGTCGCCATGACTATGATGATCATACAATCCGGAAGAACCACTCCACGCTGGAGTTGCTATGGCAACCTAGCAAGAACTTGGGATCCGATGGCGACTTGTTCACGGGAATTCTGTACAATGGCTATGGACCACCAGCTGGGTTTTGTTTTGACACCGTTTGTAGCAATGACTTTATTCAGGTCAGTAAGTAGTCACTTAGAGTGAAACCTCTGATAATGAATTCTCTAATGAGCAAATCACTTCTATTTAGTGAACTTTCCACTTCATCATTCCAATAGAGTATGGCTATTACCTCTTAACGTAATCAAAACTGATTCGTAAACTGTAAGTGTGGTCCCAATTTGCAATTCAAAGGTGCTACTGTAGTCACTGTAGTAGTTTACAAATATTTAAATATAGTATTCAGCTTTATTTACATAAATAGTAAGAGAACAAAGCACATACATAATATTGATTAGAATTAGCTATGCAAACTGGAATGCACTGTGTATCAATGGCTAAATATATTTATTCATAAATTTGAATTCAATTTATATTTTATATTATACAGCATCTACTTATGTATTTATGTAACATTGATGTCATTTCACTTACTTGCAGGATGATCCCAACTTGGATGGATACAATGTAGACTCCCAGATCAAACTGTTCATGAAAGACATTGATGAAATTGCAGCCTCTTTTGCCACTAACCATATCATGCTCACATTTGGGTCAGACTTCAGATACATGAATGCCAGGATGAACTTTGATAATATAGACAAGCTTATGAAATATGCCATGGCCAAAGTAACGACGATATCCCTTACCTGTTGATAAGTAATTGACTATAGTTTTGTTCATATGTTGTCAATACAGAACTCCAGTTTGGATATCTTCTACAGCACTCCTTCCAGGTACCTGAAGGCTCTCCATGATGCAGGCAGACAGTGGACCACAAAGACTGATGACTTCTTTCCATATGCCAACAATGCCTACAGCTATTGGACAGGTAAAGGGTGTGTTAATATTGCACACATTTAAGACCATTAAACCTTATTAGTTACTTTTGATATTTTTGTTGTTTGCTTGATACTTCCCATATATGTGACCGTGCATAAGCATGAAGATGATTAGAGTTCTAGTCTATCCATTCATATGATACCGATCATTGTACATTGAAATTCCAGATTGATTTTGTACCCTTCACATAGGACAAATATTTTCATGTGTAGATGTATTAAATGATTAAAACATGCCTTGAATTTCCATATAAATATGTTATCTCAGATGGACTATAAAATTTGCATTCTCAATATCAGTAAAAAAGGTGTTAACTTTGTTTGGTTAAAAAACATATCTTATGTTATGGGCTGGTACTGATTGCCATAGTTTGTGCTCAAAGATTTATGTTCTTCTATTAGGATACTTCACTAGCCGTCCTACCTTGAAAGGTTATGTTAGAGAACTGAACAGTCTCCTCCAGACATGCTCTCAACTGGACGCCATAATAGCAGCAACTGGAGGGAAACCATCGTCTTCATTCACCATAAGAAAACTTCGTAAGTTCTGACATTGTAATGAATTTTTTTCCAATGAAGACTATATAAATGTTTTGATGAGTATTTATAAACTAAGACACTGTCACCACTAGTACTTCCTAAATGGTGATTAAGTATGACAGCTTGTAACACTAGAAATGCAAAAGTGAAAAATTATATACATACCAATAAACTAACCACTGCACATGTTTTGCAATCACATTACAACAATAATATATGTATTACATTCAGAGGAAGCTATGGGCGTGGCTCAGCACCATGACGCAGTATCGTAAGTTGTTTTTCATAGTGGCTGATATACTATGATATGTGATGCACTCAGTGGAACAGAGAAGCAGCATGTGGCTAATGACTATGCCAAGCACCTCCATATTGGAGCAGTGGATTGCTACGGTGTCATTGCAGAAGCCGCTGGTCAACTGCTGACAACGGGAGAGTCTTCTGATCTTCCAGAAATAGAGAGATGCGAATATCTCAACATTAGCGTATGCCCAGCATCAGAGACAAATAATGTATGTATATCACATTTATAACATTGATAATGTGGTGAATTAATAGTATAGCTCATTTATGCTTTGGCATAGTTATTAGAAATCTGATGTGCCTTTGAATAAGTACAAATGAATCAATTTTCTTTTTAATTTCAACTTTAAATCATTATATATTATATATATATATTATATATATATATATATATATATATTTATTTATTCCACCCTAGATATCTTCACAATGATATCTTTAGGTACATGACCCGTGAAATAACTCACGATATTTCACGCTGTTATTTCAAGCTGTACTGTGCAAGCTCCTTACCCTTGTAGTTGTAGCAACTCCTTACCCTTGTAGGTATAGCAACAGGGCCAAACTTTTCAATTTTCTTGGTTTTTACAGCTACCTTCCTCTGGTGTACCCAGGATGCTAAAATGTAGGCTGGGGGTGTGGGTAGCCCCTACAACCAACTTTAGCTGTGAGTTACCCTTCCTCTAGTACTAACTACAGTAGTAAAGATATCTAGTGTGGAATAAATCACTTATTACACTTGTCAGAATGATATGGCTAGATATTTCACTCTCAGGCTTTATTTTCACTTGCCTCTGGCTCATGAAAATAAATTAGCCTGCTGGTGAAATATTTCGCCATATCACACTCTGACTCATGTAATAAGTACTATATTATATATATATATTTATAGAGAGAGAAGTGTGTGTGACTATATATATGTATTTCATCCTTGAATTTAAGAATTACAAATTCAATTGCGTGTTATGTAGTTTAATGTCATTGTTTACAATCCGATTGGTCGAACCAGGTCACATGGGGTCCGAGTGCCAGTGACCAGTAACAGTTTGGAGGTCTATGACATGAATAATAAAGCGGTTCCTGCTCAGGTGAGCAATATACATTGTATGTAACGTAATATATACGTATTTATATATAATCTAATGAATTTCTATTTCAAAATATTATTTTACTACAGATTTCACCAGTCCAACCAGGTGTGAGTAGAGTTCGGGGCAAGAGAGGTTCAGCAGCTTTTGAACTCTATTTCAGGGTGAGCATAAATGACATTGCTACAATGTAACATAGGAAAGTTCAGTGGTAGTTCACCAAGCACCATGCAGCTATGGGCATCACCTGAGTTACTAACAAAACAGCACCCATGGGTGCACATCAGATATTGAAATTAGCTTCCACAGTGAGAGAGTAATATTAAATAGAACCAATAAAAATGACTGTTATTATATTGTCACAACTAGCTATCACTGCTATCGAGTTTAACATCAGAATTTTCCTATCTTTTTGCATACTCCTCTTGGTCAAAGTATCCCTCAAAGTCATCCTCTGAATCTTCATAATACCTCGATATACCCTGGGCTATTGATAAATACCAGTCCAGCAAGCCTTGCTAATTTATGGCTAATTAAGTTCCCACAGCGGATACCACCTGTTAGGCTCCCTGGCCTCAACAGCATGTGTATAAGGTAAAGGCTGACCTGAGCATAATATGTGCAATCTGCGACCTACACATAGTTCAATCACTCCATATAATGCCCACCTTGGTTAGAGAGTTAATGTAGATTAATTGATATACACATTCCAACTTGTTGACTTATATTCTAATACACCAAGCCTGTCATTTCAAGCTCTGTTATAATTATTATCCAGCATTAATCACAGCCTCTTTTGTCCTAGGTCACCATCCCTGGTCTTGGATTCAATACATATCTAATTCGTGATAAGCAAAACAGTTTAGCGACCAAAACTGCCACCTCCTTTTCTTCAATAAAGAACATTGGGAACATTAATGATGATGTGGTCATTCAGAATGAGGTGAAGTAAAATATTTCATGAATTGTTGCTTTGCTTATAGAAGAAAATAAAAATAAAAATATGCTATTCTACATTGAAAGTGAAGTGACACTTCTAAGATTCATTGTATTTGTAGGCTGGTTCAAATGACTAATATTATTACAAAATTAAAAAAAATGTTAGCAGACTTCATTCACTGGAATTGAAGTCTCAAATAATTATTGCCCATTGAAAGCTAATAGCTGCTACTACAACAACAAAAAATAAAATTGTGGAAAAGCATCCAGTTCAACAAGTCTATATTAGAAATCGAATACTGAACTGAATTGACTCCAGTTGTACAATTTGCCCTAGTAAATATACAATATGAATCCTATACGACGATAAAATTACAATTTTAAAGTTATAATAATAGCAAATTCTCTGGTTAATAGCCAATAATAAACTTAACCCGACATTTCAACTTCTTACCGAAGTCCTTTTGCTGTTATTATAATTATTTCAGCTGAAAATCACTAAATCAATTTTAAAGCTGATCTCAACAATGGGGTAGTTAAAACTGATTGTATGAAAATTGCAGAAATATCAAGTGACAGTAGATGGCAGCACAGGCAGATTGAAGTCCATCAGTAACAGCAATAAGCTAATGCTAAAGGTAGACCAGAACTTTCTGTGGTATAATGCAAGCTCTGGAAATAATGTCAATAGCAAGCAAGCTTCTGGGGCATACATATTCAGGTAAAAGAAATGCCTTTGATGAATGATAAATATTGTTTTTATTAGAATAGAAAGCTATTCGATAGTATTGGATGAAATTAACACATACTTATGTATTTCACTAGGCCAAAATTGAAAATTCCAAGTTTACCAATCCTGTACATTTCTACGTAGGATAGGGTCACATTTCATACAGTTATGAAATTTTGTTCAGTCTTTGAAAGATAGGCCTAGGATAAGTATATTTCCTACAGTGTGGGAAATGTGGAGATTTCAGTTTTGGCCTAGAGTTTCCCATATAAATACAAAAGTACAACATGCAAATAAAAATAATATTTACATTTCTTTGCTTCCAGACCTAATGGAACGAGCCCATGGGATGTGGTAGCGAAGGATTCTACTATGAAAATTAATGTGGTTAAGGTAAAAAAAAAAACACGAAAAAGTCAGGCTTTAAAGCAGCTTGTAGCTAATATATCATGTGACTCTACTTATAACTGCAGGGCCCACTTTATGAAGAAGTGCAGCAGACGTTTTCTGATTGGGTGCAACAGAACATTAGATTGCACAAGAATAGCTCAAGCATTCATTTTGATTACGTAGTTGGACCAATCCCATGCAAGTAAGTGATTGTGATATATAGGTTATGTAATGATAATAAAATTATCAAGTTCTGACCCTTGCACATAATTGGTGGTTGCAGCAAGTGGTACTACTCAACAGTATGAAGGAAAAATGGGAAGGTCTTGGAAGTCGAGGGTTGTCATAGCTAGCACTGGTGGCTGAAGCCAGTGGCCCTCATGGGTTCGATTCCCGGAGACGACCAAGATTTTTCATTTTTTTCCTTTGTTTTTTTCTATCTAGATAATAAAATTGCCCATTATTTGATTATAAGGTTTAGATCTAGTCATAAATTTGTTGTTTATTCGAATGTTTTGGCTGCTATTCAACTAGCTATCATCAGTGAAACAAACACAATAATGTAACTGTTAGAATTGATGCTGTAACTGTTAGAATTGATGCTATAACTAAGGTGATGATGCTATAACTAAGGTGATGATGCTAAAAACAGGTTCGGTGTTAAGAACACCTCAAGCTATGATCCTTCTATTCACCCCAGGAAGTACATATCCCACTCTCCCTATTCACAGCATTTTGGCCTGTTCTGCTTATATACCATGACTCCATCAGACATCTTTGTTTTCAAAATTGTTTGCAATTAACTACTTTAAACAATCTTCCAATCGATCATGTGATTGTTACATACAGCATACCTGCAAATTAATCATGAATAGTGATCTAAACCTTATCATTAAGCACGTCTATACCCAGTCCAACAAATTGCATGTATTATAAATATTACCCATTATTATTAACATTCAGGGATCATTTAGGAAAAGAAATTATCACTCGTTTCACAACTGATGCAATGACAAACAAAACTTGGTATACAGACGCCAATGGAAGAGAAATGCAAAAGAGAGTGTAAGTATTATATTGTATGTATAGCTATACTATTATAAACATGATCCAATAAATTGTCTCGTACTGTTACTAAGTCTTTATGCTAGCCTTAATTTAAAAAATAAAATAAAAAACATGTAATACAGTGAAATTTCTCTACAAAGCCACGCTTGGAGTTGACACTTTATGAGAGTTTGGTTGCTTTCAGAGGGTTTTTTTAGCCATCAGCGCGCATGCCCGAGAGGGTTATAGTAGTCGTCCTGTCTGTCTGTCAGTCATGCTCTGATTTTGGGGATTACTGACATTTAACAGTTGATTTAGGCATGAACTTACTCAGGACGAAGATTTAGGACCTTTTGTTAAGAGAAAAGTTAAAAGAAGTGAAGTTTCGCGTTGAAAATGTATACCGGTGAGTGTTTCTGGCTAGTTTAGGTTCTTCTCTTATGAAGACAGTGTTTCAATGTACCTTTTTCCTTGCTCAAGCTATATTGATGCCTGATTAAAATAACTAACAGTGCTTGTTCTTTTGGAAGGATATTATATGGTATAGCTATAATAGTGCTGAGGGTTCACACCTTTTGTGCTTCATGTTTTTAATGTGGTGATCGTTCATGTTGATTGCTGTTGAGATTTGACTGTATCTCCAAGTTATAGCAGATATAATTATGTCAAAAAGTATATGAAATTTTTTTATGACCCAACAGTACCTTATATCTCATGATAACATTGTAATTACTGGGTTGCAAACTCTTTTATGTTGGGGCTATAACTTTAGGAGGAATTACAGACCAACTTGGCAACTGAATGTGACTGAACCAGTGGCAGGAAACTATTATCCAGTGAATTCAAGAACATTCAGGCAAGTAAGAAAGATTGTACACACACGATGTTTGTTTTGTTCTTTTTTTAATTTATATATATTTAAATAGTCAATAGCAATATTAATAGTTATCAATATAGATAGGTATATTCATATGGGTATGAATTTCAATAAGAGTTACATTGTGAATAATTTGAAGAAAGCATAATTAGCGAGCGAGCGGAGCGAGCGAGACAATTCTCAGGGGTAACACAATTGAAAATCGGTGATATTTGCTTATTTATATATTTGGACGTACGTATGTCATTTTGTACTTTGACCCTCGCGTATTTTTGTGTTTGCTCCGTGTTCGACCCCGTCCCAAGCTTCACTAAACAGAATCCTCCGGTTTAGCGATCATTACCCGTATCACCTTAGAAATTGAATTGTTTACCGCTTTGTATTGTTTTGGGGTGCAGTTAAAACTCAAAAACTTATGGGAGCTCCATTTCTATTCGAGTTAGTGGCGGTGGTAAGTTAATACGCTATTTGTCACAGTTATAATCCCTACGCAACAGTATTTACTTGAAAATTCATTGTCCACTAGAGAACCACGAAGGTAAGTTTTGCGTAGGTATTTTCAGTTGTGTGAAAGTATTGTGTGTTACAAGTACTATTAAGAATATCACAAAGAAAAATTTAAATAACGTGACTTGATTTTGCTGCTTCTTTTTCAATTCAAACAGTTGAGGAGAGCGGTTACAATGGCATTGAATCCCCTTTACCGCATATGCGTAATTTAACAACTCGACTTTATTTTAGTAGTTTGAATGTTAGTTGTTAAAATCAATAGTTTAACAATAGTGTAGTTTAAGGCTCACTCGCCATTTGTGCTCAAGCACACCACTAGTTAATAAATATAAAGGTCAGGTTTTACTAATTTGATGATAAAAATTGAACTAATAGAATAATACTACTATGAAGCCAGACATGCCTTGAAGATTCTGTTACATTACCCATCTTCATTTATAGGATGTTGATCATATTGTTATTGGAGCTCCAGATTGCACCTTTACAAAATGAAACAAACAAACTCTTTCAAATGCAAAAAAAAAAATCTTCCAAAGCCAAGCCTGTCACATGTGACAGTATTTATGTGAATGTTAATCTTTTGGACATGATGCAACCATATCGTTTCACAAACTGTTTTTCTGATTTCTAGTTTAATGATGCGAGTGTTGGGTCCTCTCAGTTCACTATCATGACAGACAGATCTCAGGGAGGAGCTAGTCTCAATGATGGACAGCTGGAAATAATGGTAAAACATTTTTATTTTGTTCATTGTCAATTATAGTCTAGTACAGTCCCAATCTCATTATCAGCCAGCATAAGAGCGATAGATAAATTATGATGGGTTCATTTCTTAGTCAATAAAATTTGAATCTTACTTTGTATAATAACTATTATAGATTTAGCTAAGTTCTTATTAAAGTTTCTCTCATTAATTTGAAACATCCTCCAAACAATAAGAAAAAATAATAGCAATTTTAATGACTTGATTTACCAATTTCATTTATTAAATTCTTCCAATTTGGCATAACTGTGATGCTAAATTCCCTGCATTAGTTATCTCTTCTCATTAAAAACTTTCCTATATTTAGCGTCTTTTTTTCTTTTCTTATTCACTTTGGAGAGTGTTTTAATTTGCTAGCAATTTTCTTTTGTGCTGTACTCACAATGTCAGTTGCAGCCAATAGAAGTCACATACACATGTACTCAGAATCTAACTTCTTTGAAGTCTGTAGACACTATCATGGAGCAAATGTCACACCTTACTTGGCTGTGATATTAATTGTAGTTCTTTTAAAAGGAAATTTGACCGAGACATTTATCAAAACACTTTTGTGTATTGTACAAAAATATGTATTAAACTAGTTTTAAAGTGGTACCATATCATGGGTTTTATGACAGGTCCATAGGCGATTACTACATGATGATAAGAGGGGCGTTGCCGAGCCCCTCAACGAAACCGGAGTGGATGGAGATGGTCTCATCATCAGAGGTAGTCATCATGTGATCTTAGACGATGTTCAAAGCTCGGCAGAACTCCACAGAGGTATGGGAGAATCTGAAATGCTGAAACCTCATCTCATGTTTGTCAGAGACACGACATCTACCGATACTTGGATCAAGAACTATGTTACTGCGGTAAGATCAGGCAAACTGATCTATTATCCCTTTTAATAGTAATTCTAATTTTGTACACAGTTTAGTGCCATTCGCACAGAACTGCCCCTCAACGTCCATCTGCTGACATTCCAACTAATGTCTGAGGGAAAGTACCTCCTTCGCTTGGAGCACCAGTTTGAGAAAGGGGAAACCCCACTGGACAATGAAGTCTCAATATCATTAGCAGTAAATATTTTTAACAATCAAATTACAAATTATGATTTTGGGTTTTTTGTTTTTAACAGAAGGTACAATAGTATCATATAGTTAATATTGTATAATCTTCAGATGTCATTATAATTTAATCAGCTAGCTATGGAAACTTTTCTTTCATTGTGACTTCAGGAATTGTTTGTGTTTCCCATTGACTCTGTGACTGAGTTGGGACTGGCTACAGATGCTCTCAGAACTAGACTTCAGTGGCAGACGGAAGGAAATGATAGTAAGTTAATAAAATTATAGTTGATGGGAAGAAAATTTAAATGATTACAAATTATTACTGTAGCCAATTAATTTCAACAGTTAATTAAACTCATTTTTACTACGTTACTTGTGTCATTAAAATTGAATTTCATACTTGTGATATCTCCAATAAGAATAACTTAACTTCTATGACTTTCAGAGAATTTGCTCTATTAGCATTATTTATATACTTTAGGAGGGTTCCTGAAGAATATTCCAGTTCGTGGACCAAATTTTGATGTGGTACTGGAGCCTATGCAGATTAGGACCTTTATCGTGACCACTACAAAATGAAGGCTACCAATTCGTCTTTTTTGAAACACATGTATTTGTTGTTATTCAATTGTGTTATTTTTTTTAGCCTGAATCCACTAAAAGGCTGTTTTTTATGATTTATTTGTTATTTATTTGCTGATTCTATCTGCTGAATATATATATAATACTTATAGCACGAGTCAGAGTACAATATGGGAAAATATTTTACGAGCACGCAAAATATTTTCACGAGCCAAAGGCGAGTGAAAATGTGGCGTGAGAGTAAAATATCATTCCCATATTGTACGACGAGTGTGATAAGTGATTTATTGCTTCTTTGAAATTTTTCTCAACCGGTTACAATACAATTTTCATTGATTTTACTCGCTACGCGCGCGCTACAAGGAGCGTACAATATAAACCGTACAATATGGGAGAATACAGAACGCTCGCGTGATGCGGAAATATTCAAGTAAAAATATCAAAGCTGCAATAAATATATATATATATATATAGCTATATTAACTATTGGATGTAATTTAATATAGCTACTGGTTTGAACAATTGTATTTGTAGTTCTCTCTTTATTGCTGGGTTTTCCATGGGATTTTTAGATATAATGGTAGGGTCTATTATAGAATCATTACATTATATTCACTATAAATAAGTGTTAAGTCAGGGCATCAATAAATAGCTACACAATGACTATTTGGAATAGTATTGAAGTTACTAGTGTTCACTTTCAAATTATTGTTTTGTTGATGTATGATACTTTAAAAAAAAGTTAGATAAGTCAAAGTGTTGAAAAAACAAGACATCAAAAAGTGTAAAAATAATCGTAACACTTTGGGCATTTTAGGAAATGAAAAATAAGAAAATATTGGAATACCATGAACATTTAGTAGAGGGCCACTATGCTATATACTTTCCTGCACCTTTCAGGTAGTCTGGCGTAACTGACCCTTTACCTTCTATTATTGGAATAGAACTTGAGGGCAATATGTGCATGAAAGTGCACAGGAATTTTTTCCCTTGTACTGAGTGTTACAAACATGAGATTTCTCAGGAAATGTAGCTGTATAAATGTCAATATTTAATATCAGTTGCCACCTGGCATCGTCAGCTAATACGCTACTCTTTACACACTGCTACTACTAGCAAGCTAGCTAGCTATTTTAGAATCAACAAAATACAGTTGCTGTTGGGGGTACATTGCAGTAGCTAGCTATAATGAGAATCTCCGAAAAGGCCAATTCACAAAACATACAGACAGTAGCTGAACTATTTAAGGAGTTAGCTATAATGAGGAAAGAACCTTATCTAGTAAACTATTAGTTCACGTCCAATAATTGCTAATTTTGCACAATAAAGATTTAGTATCCTCTTAGTTGAAAACGTGCATTGGATCATCATAGAGTCTGATTTTAACCTACAACGACACCTTACCGCATCAATATGTCGCCCGTCTGCGGCTCCGCAGTTAGCTTGTTCTTGTTATTGTGTTTGGTTGGAGCTGATGGTAAGCTACATGTACATATAGTTCCTCACACTCACGACGACGTCGGATGGCTAAAAACAGTGGACCAGTATTATTATGGCGGTAAGGGGTCTTAGCTGAAGCAAGTAACACTACTTTATCAAATAATACTCGAAGATATACTTCATTTCATAGCTATTATATATTCATTTGAGCTCATAGGCAACAGATCGATTTATCCAGCTGCTGTCAAGTACATTCTGGATAGTGTCATTGATGAACTTCAGAAGGATCCAAGTCGTACTTTCATATATGTGGAGATGGCATTCTTTGCTCGATGGTGGAGGGAACAAAATGACAACACCAAAGACATTGTAAGCACAAGAGGTTCAGTGAGCTGAAAGAAAACTCTAGACCTTGATTATTGTATTTATAGCAAGCTTTCTATTGTTATAGTTAGCATGTAACCAGCCTATATATAGCATAGCTTGGGTATAGGAATTTCCTAAGAAATTAGCAGTAATATCTGTAGACATTGCCACATATACCTTTCCAATAATGCACCTTGCCTAAAGAACACCTTATCCAAGTTTAGGCCACAGAGTTAATTAAAAAAAAGAAAAGCAACTTTTTAGTATTAATTAATGAAACTTGAGCTACCATAATCGGCTAGCGAGCGAGACACTTACAGGGGTAACACAATTGAAAATCGGGGATGTTTGTTTATTTATTTATTTAGATATATGTTTGGACGTATGGATGTCATTTTGTACTTTGACCCTCCGTATTTTTGTGTTCGCTCGGCGTTCGACCCCGTCCCAAACTTCATTAAACAGAATCCTCTGGTTTAGCGACCATTACCCGTATCACCTTAGAAATTGAATTGTTTACCGCTTTGAATTGTTTTGCGGGTGCAGTTAAAACGCAAAAACTTATGGGAGCTCCATTTCTATTCGAGTTAGTAGCGGTGGTAAGTTAATACGCTATTTGTCACAGTTATAAGCCCTACTCAACAGCATTTACTTGAAAATTCGTTGTCCACTAGACGAACTACGAAGGTAAGTCTTGCGTAGGTATGTTCAGTTGTGTGAAAGTATTGTGTGTTACAACTACTATTAAGAATATCACAAAGAAAATTTTAAATAACGTGACTTGATTTTGTTGCTTCTTTTTCAATTCAAACAGTTGCGGGGAGCAGTTACTATGGAATTGAAACCCCTCAACTTTATTTTAGTAGCTTGAGTGTTAGTTGTTAAAATCAATCATTTAACAATAGTGTAGTTTAAGGCTCGCTCGCCATTTGTGCTCAAGCACACCACTAGTAATATATCTTTGGCTAAATTTTTGCAAAATGACTTCAAAGCTATTTGTAATCGTTAGTACTTAATTTTTGCTTATTGATGAATGAGATAAAGAAATAGTGGTCAGCATAACAAATTAACATTTACAGCCACAAAAGCAGTGCCTAGGAATAAATATCAACATAGAAAGCTAGAAGAATCCAACAAAGCGTATCTGCTATTTATTATAACACTCTTAGTTGGGTTGTCTTTCTTTAGTCAAAGAGCTAGTTGTTTATTTCTCCCTATTCAGTCAGCCGGTCCACCTAGCTTTATGTCTCATGTCGTCATTCCTTCCTTCTCTTTTTCATTAATGAAATAATTATATTACAATTAATAAGATTAATGAGATGAACCAAAAAGTGAAATATTAGAAAATATTCTTTTATAATGCTCCAAAGCTATCCTTTTTTTAAATTTTAGTTATGTTATGTATTGGAAACAGGTAAAAAATCTAGTCCGCTCAAGGCAGCTTGAGTTTGTCAATGGAGGATGGTGTATGAATGATGAAGGAGCAGCTCATTATAATGCCATCATTGATCAAATGGCACTAGGTGAATTACTAGTTTCTGGAGTATACTCATCACTGACATGTAAAATAATTAAAACAGTCTAATACTTAGTATTCATGGATATGCCCATATGTATATATGTGATATGTTGTTCTTTTAATCAAATGCATAGTTGAATAATACATGTATTGCAAATGGTTGAAAGTTTTGGATTACTTCCTTAGAATCATAAAATTTGGTTTGTTGGATATTAAACCTTTCACTTGATTTTGGAAGCTGTGTAATTGCCACATAATCAATAATAAACTGAAATATGTATTTTATATTCTGTTGAACTTTGTGGCCCTGTACGATGTTGCTATCATTGTACTTGTAAAGTTTATTGATATACAGTAGCTATATTACATCTTATGTTCAGGATTTCAGTTCATAGAGGAGAACTTTGGACCAGAGGCCTGCCCCACCATAGCGTGGCAGATAGATCCGTTTGGCCACTCCTCCACTCAGGCAGCTCTGTTCGCTCAGATGGGGTTTGACGCGCTGTTTTTCAGTCGACATGATTATGACGATCATAAAATTAGAATCAGCAAGAATACACTCGAGTTGCTGTGGCAACCGAGCCCTAGTCTAGGGCGCGATGCAGACTTGTTCACTGGCATCCTCTACAATGGCTACAGACAGCCAGATGGGTTGTGTTTTGATACGGTTTGCAAGGACGAGTTCATTCAGGTAGCTAGATTGAGGTTTGAGGTTAATATTCAGCTTTTGGTTTATTGTCTGTTATTCTTGTGGTTTATATTTCAATTTCTTTATCTCTGCATATGCATAATTTTTTATCTCTTCATTCTATTTTCTTTCAAAATAGAATGATATTACTCTAAACTGTGATTCATTAGGTAATAAATTATTACTGCAACAACACAATACTTTTGTTGGGACTACTGAAACATCCTCACTATGTAGAACTGCAAATAGTGTCTAATAGTGCAGATTCTTATTTCTGTTGTAATTCATATCTACAGTTAGAATTTAAAGTATTATTCATTTGTGTAGCTCCGTAATTCTGTTGTATTTGTGTTTAGGATGATCCTTCACTAGACGGCTATAATGTTGACTACGAAACAGATTTGTTTATTAAAGATATCTATGAAATAGCCTCAGCCTATGCCACTAACAATATCATGCTTACATTTGGGGAAGACTTCCAGTACCAGAATGCCAGGCTCAACTTCGACAACATGGACAAACTTATTAAATATACTAATGCAAAGGTAACCCATTTTCATACATATATAGTATAACTCTTCTGCAGCTTCTATACTTTCTTTAACTCGATTAGAACTCCAGCCTGGACATATTTTATAGCACTCCATCAAGGTACATTCAGGCACTCCATGATACTGGTAGATCATGGACCACCAAGTCTGATGATTTTTTTCCATATGCTATTACACCTTATGCTTTCTTAACTGGTAAGTACATGCATAAGATACAGGGTTTTGATATATGCAAGTTCAATATAAATGAATGTATTACAAGCAAATTCACTTATCTCTCAGTTGTCTTTCTAGCTACACTATAAGTGTATATTTTAGGATCCAACCTTGCAACTGTGATTCTATTAATCATTCTATTGAGAGAAGTTATAACCATGCAGTAGCAACATACTCATTGTGGTGATACCAGTAGACCTATGGACTGAGTTATGCCATTCATATATAGACCTGACTAACATGTAAATGTCCAGCAGTTCTGAGTTTATAATTGAATGGATCACCAAAGCACTTGGAATGTTTGCATAAGTAGCACTTATGACAGTTTGCTGTTATCTTAGACTGATAGCACTTTTCTCAGCTGTGGGACAGATACATATTGGTGAAACAACTATAATGCCTGTGCAAAAGATTAAAGATATAGGTGCCAGTGAGAGTGAGGAGATTGTAGCCATTGCTGGACATGTTTGGCAGCAACATCACTATATATGAGAAGAGGTAAAAGATGGAGACAGAGCCACTATACATTACATTTATAAATCACCATGGGAGAGCTTAACCTCATTGACACTTGAGGAAGACTTTTATAAGGAGTTGAAACATCGGGTTTTAAAAATTATGTATTATATTGGCCATTAAAAAGGAGAAAAACTAATTATTTCAGCTGAGAATGACTAAATCATAGTGAAGTAGTACACACAATCATTTATTGCTAAGATTCATTGCTAATTACGGTCTATCAGGTTTTTATACCAGTCGCCCAGCTTTAAAAGGTTATGAGAGAAAAATGAACAATCTCCTCCAAACTTGCTCTCACTATGAAGCCATATTGAAGATACAGGGAGGGAAGCCTTCTGCCATGTACTCCAGAAGAAAGCTTCGTAAGTGCACACTCAACACATAAGAGATATCAAACAACACAAATATCTGATACGCATTAGTTTGTGTGTGTATGTGTGTGTGTGTTTAGAAGAGGCTATGGCAGTAATGCAGCACCATGATGCGGTGTCGTAAGTTTGACTCCTCCGTTATAAAGCTCTATTAAATATATATCGTTGTTTAAGTTCTGCTAATGTTTTGAAGTGCTATTTGATTTGGTCTCTGCTTTTAACTTCTTTTTTTTTAATCCTAACACTTTCTAGTCATTTTTAAAATTGTATTTTGATCTTGAAACATTTTTTATTAATATTATTTATATAATAGAGGGACTGAAAAACAGCATGTTGCTTACAATTATGCCAAGCACCTCCATATTGGAGCTGTGGACTGCCAGGGGATCATAACTGATGCCCTCGGGCAACTGGTAATGAACGAGACCACCAGCGAGATTCCCGAGATGGAAGTCTGCGAGTATCTTAATGTCAGCTCGTGTCCGGCCTCAGAAACTAACAATGTACGTGGTTATTAATTAAATTAGTGCCTATTAGAATATGTGGAACTAAGTGGAGTCAATGGAACGCGTTTCTGTGATAATGATGGAAGGATTTGGCAGGTGGTGAAGTTTTGCTTATTAAATTCCCAACTTGGAAGTGTGACAGAGGCTATAAACTTCATTATTAACTTGCTAATTTTTTATAAACTGGTTACAGTTAGATTTGGTACAAAACTGCAAAGTAAACAGTTTGATCGTGTTAAGTATGAATGGAAAAATAGACTTTAAATATAGCCCATATTTAATGACTTTGAAGAAAAGTTGCTTGATTTTTTTAGTACAATTGTACTAATAGATTTTTTGTACTTTTTTCCTTTCAGTTCAACATAATTATTTACAATCCGGTTGCCAGGACACGCCAACGTTCAGTGAGGTTTCCAGTGACAACCAATCAAGTCACAGTATTCGATAGTGCAGGAAATACAGTAGCTGCCCAAGTAAGAAATATTTGATCTCTCTCTCTCTGTATTTTTTTTTCTAATACATGCCTGAGAACAAATTAATATTGTGAATTACATCTTCAGATTTCTCCAGTTTCAGCTGCTGTTTCGAGAGCACGAGGTACAAGAGGTTCAGCTGCTTATGAGCTGTACTTCAGAGTAAGTGGTCATTCTTATGAATATGGTCATACATAAGAAAAAGTTGTGACTCATTACAGTGAAAGTCAAATAGTGTGAAGATATTGAACAAGGCTATAATGTAATGTAAAGTTTCACGTCAACTTATTGAGGACAACTGATTTTTAATGAAGTAACCTGGTCCAGTATTGTTTTTTGAAAGTTTAAGGTTCAGTTTAATGTGTATACACATCATATTACTCTAGGTGGAGCTACCAGGACTTGGGTTTAAAACTTACTATGTTCGCCAAGGAAACGGTACTCAGAAAGGTTTCACAGCTACCACGTTTAGTAACTTAACAAGAATTAAAGATGATCTTGAAGACATAATCATTCAAAATAAGGTACTAAAATTTTTCATGTCATGTCATATAATTATGTTTATATATAATGTATTATGTGGGGACTATAAGTGGCACATAATAAAGACATAAATTGAAGGAATTATAATTGCGTCTGTGGATTAATGTGTCTGTGTAACATAATATGATATATAGCTTTATTAGCTCAGTGCTGAGCATACTACTACTACTACTACTACTACTACTACTACTATTATTACTATTGTTTACCTCCAGGACATAACAGTAGCAGTAGATGGAAGTACAGGAAAGTTGAAGTATATTAGTAAGAAAAACCTGTCATTGAAGATAAACCAGACTTTTCTGTGGTATAATTCGAGTGACGGTAGGAACATTAATAGCTCACAAGCTTCTGGGGCTTATATATTCAGGTAAATAATTTTCTTTCTTTTTTTTTTTTTTTGCATTTGTGTTAAATAAAGAAAGATACATAACCTCATTGCAGTGTTTGGTCCTCCATCTTGTTAAATATCTTTGTTTTGTTTTTTATCAAAATTCTATTTGTAGACCCAATGGCACTGCAGCATATGATGTTGTGGGCAAAGACTCTAAAGTCCAAGTGAATGTGGTCAAGGTAGGAGTGAAAGTTTGCATTTTATCATTGTTAGAGCTGATTTATAGAATGTGCTGCTTGACTTATACGAGTATTTATTTATACTAGCAAGTACCCCGCCACACAGTGGCGCTTGACATATTGCAAAGTAAAAATGCATTAGATAAGTTACTTTTATTCATTGTTATCATTCTCCACATTTGGTTAAGGTTACATCAGTTTCACTCTCCTTCTCTGTTTTTTCCTGAACTATCTCATTTCTGTATCTACCACCTTTCTTTTTTTTCATCTCTTCCTTCTTGAGTAAAGGAGTCCTTTCTCCTCCTTTGTCTACCTCTCCTGCTTCTGAATCTTTCTGTCCTTCTATCATGGTTGGGGACTTAGGCTTTGTGAAACTTTTAACTTCAGCTTTTCTATTTTCACCTTTCTTTTTTAAGCTTACGCCGCCTTTACTCGACGATTCGATTCCACCCACTTTTTAGTACAATATTATTAATCGTTCCTTTTTGCCTTCTCTTTCGTACTTTCTCCTTTTTTTACTACACTGCCTTTCCTCGTCGATTCCACCGGCTATTTAACAGCTTTTTTTTTGCCTTTTTTCGTACTTTAGCCTTCCTTTCTGAAACCTACGCCACCTATCCCTGTCTGTTCCACCCGCTTTTAGTTACAATTACAGTAATCACTTTCTACAGAACGTGATGACACTTTACCCATTCTCCTGTTTCTCAGCCACTCTCGTCTTCTTCCGTTTACCGTTGTACCTGGTTAGGCTGCAAACGAATTCGCCACCAATAGTTTAGCATAGCCAAACCCTTCACTTCTTTACAACTGCGTTCTTGGTTTACTCGGTAATTCAGCACTAGATCATGAAAGCTGCTCTCCTGTTTCTGTGCCACTCCCGCCTACTGTCCATTTTTTGTGCCAGTTCCACTGCTAAACAGTTCGTTCGCGCTCTAGGTTTACCCGGCAGCGTGAGTTTACGGGTATTGTGCGTCTGCGCGGTCTAGCTCATTAGCTCATGAATTATTTATGAATGTGTACGTCGTCGTCGGTCACGGATGTTATTATATAGATAAAAGATGTAAATGTGTGAAAAGTAAAATGAAATAAAATAAATATTTTAGTTTGGTGAGGTAGGACAAAAAAAAAACAATATGATGCATATGAAATAAGATGTTAAAGAATATCACATGCTAACATTAACTTGCTTTATTGTTGCTATAGTGTTTGTTGTGTTATTATACAAATACAGTTCCATATGTACAAATATATAACACTTGATTTTCCATCCAGGGACCACTGTTTGAAGAAATACAGCAGACGTTTTCTGATTGGGTCCAACAAAATATCCGAGTACGAAAAGATGGATCATCTATTGAGTTTGACTTTATCATTGGACCTATTCCATTCCAGTGAGTAGTTGTGCTCAGACCTATTCCATTCCAGTGAGTAGTTGTGCTCAGACCTATAGTTGTGCTCACACCTATTCCATTCCAGTGAGTAGTTGTGCTCAGATCTATTCCATTCCAGTGAGTAGTTGTGCTCAGACCTATTCCATTCCAGTGAGTAGTTGTGCTCAGACGTATTTCATTCCAGTGAGTATGTAGTTGTGCTCAGACCTATTCCATTCCAGTGAGTAGTTGTGCTCACACCTATTCCATTCCAGTGAGTAGTTGTGCTCAGACCTATTCCATTCCAGTGAGTAGTTGTGCTCAGACCTATTCCATTCCAGTGAGTAGTTGTGCTCACACCTATTCCATTTCAGTGAGTAGTTGTGCTCACACCTATTCCATTCCAGTGAGTAGTTGTGCTCAGACCTATTCCATTCCAGTGAGTAGTTGTGCTCACACCTATTCCACATCTACTCACTGGAATGGAGTAGGTCTGTTAGATGATAAGTGTTCAGGTGACGGTGCTCCCTACAATAGTTCCTTTCTTTTTCAATGATGCAACTTTAAGATCATAGTTTTTCATTAACTTACAGGGATGACCTCGGCAAAGAAATAATCACTCGTTTCACATCAACAGCCGCAACTAATTCTACCTGGTATACAGATGCAAATGGAAGAGAAATTCAAAAAAGGATGTATGTACATGCATACGTACATGCATACATACATGCATACGTACAGGTATTTGTACATTTTTGCAATGTATTATAACACAAGATGCCTATGGGACTGTATTATGTTATTCTGTTGTTGTTGTTGTTGTTGTGGTTGTTGTTGTTGTCAGTCGTAATTATCGGCAGACTTGGCCTTTGAATGTTACAGAACCAGTAGCTGGAAATTATTATCCTGTCAACTCCAGAATATTCATGAGAGTGAGTGACATAAATCGTGGACTTGCCCCCTCCCAGCCACCCTACCAAGTTTATTAATAAAAAAAAATATATATATATATACTAATACAGACCTGACTGGAAAACTGCATGCTAATTTATGCTCTACATTCACAATTAATGTCAAAATAATTAATAATTATTTCAATTAATTTTGTAATTTAGACTACATATAGTTGTGTCCCTCACTATCATTTTATGCTGTATCCTCCCCTGAAATATGCAATGGTTTTAGTCCTTGCAATTCAAAGGCTAAATAATTATAGCTGTTACTAGGCCGAAAATGAAACTTGTACACTTTCCACACTCTAGGGAGGAGTGTGCCTATCATGTTGTCATAGAATAGGGATGAATCTCGTACTGTTAGGATATTAACCTCTATTTTATGCAGGTGGTGTGTAGCTTAGGTTCATTTTCTAGAGTGTGGGTCATAATGTAAGAAATTTAATTTTTGAACCAGTGGTTGGTTTGTCTTTGTTTGTTTGTTTGTTTGTTTTTTCCTCCATGTAGTTTAATGATGCCAGTGTTGGGTCCTCTCAGTTCACTATCATGACAGACAGATCTCAGGGAGGAGCCAGTCTCAATGATGGACAGCTGGAATTAATGGTTAGATATATTATCTTTATATTTCAATTGTCACATTCACTGGCTGCATTGATAATGAAACATCAAAGGTGCAAACCCTCAACATCAAATTCTCTCCGACCAGAAGAATAATGTATTGGCTATTATTATCAGGCATCAGTATAGCTCGAGCAATGTAAACGGCACACGTGAATACTGTCTTCATAAGAGTAGAAGCTGAACAAGCCAGAGACACTCGCTGGTCTATATTTTCAACATGAAACTCCACTTTCAGCATTCCATTGACTTCCCAGCATTGAGCTGAACTACCACGGGCACAAGACATTATTTACTCAGTGATTACGACGTGATGATAGGGGTGTTACCCACAAAAGCTAATACCAACGTGGGAGCTGACAGCAGCTTCACAATTTTCCAAACAGACGGACAACACGACGACTACTATAACCCTCTCGCCATGCACTCTGAGGGTTAAAAGTATCACTACAGTTGTTATATAAACGAGACTAATACTGCATTTTCATTTTTAACCCTCCAAGCGCACATTCGCAAGATGGTTACTGTAGTCATCTTGTCTACCTGTCATGCTCCGATATTGAGATTATTGACATTATTTACTGCTGATTTAAGTATGTACCTACTCAGAACGACCTTTTATTGTGCAATTTTGACATTCAAGTAAATTTTTGAGAAAAGGTAAAGCTGTCAGCTCCCCGTCTAGTTTTGTGGGTAACATCCCCTATCATATCACGTCGCAATCATTTGAGCTATTCTGCCCACTGTAGTTTGCTTTATGCTGAGTGCTGGAATTGGAGTTTCGCATTGAAACTATATTCCAGTGAGTGTCTCCTGTATGTTCAGCTTCTCTTTTGTGAAGACAGCATTTACATCTACTGCTTTTATGGCTTGAGCCATATTAATACCTAATTAGGAATAGCCAATAAAGTATTCTTTCAGTCTGAGAAATCAGTTTGTTATAGCTAGTATATTGTAAGCACTAAGGGTTCACACCTTTGGAGTCATTAATTCTGCTTTTGTTTAAGACAAAGCTCCTGAAAGAGAGATACATGTAATGTATATACTGTCCTTACAATTGCAAATTGGGGCTATATTTTCTTAGAGTAAAATCCAGATACAATAATGAAAGGCAGTGAAATTGGTAGTGCAGTATTCTGTTCAACTTGTTTTTATTAGAGCAAGTGAACTACATATTAAGTGTTCTTAATACTACGAGCATATGTCTGCCACAAAAATTCAAGTTCTTTTCTAGCTATATAGCAAAATGCTTTATATATTCTATTTAAGGTGCATCGTAGAACACTCTATGACGATAATCTGGGTGTTGGTGAGCCAATCAATGAAACTGGTCTCAATGGAGAGGGTCTAGTTATAAAAGGAGAGCAACTTATCTACTTGGATGATGAAAGGAATGGAACCATTCATCACAGAGTGACTGGGGAAGAAATGATGCTGGAGCCACATTTTGTGTTCATTAGAGATGAAGGAAATTACAAGGACTGGATTAACAAATATGTTACCAAGGTAAGCTGTAAATTATTAATATTCAGGTGCAATTGAGGGACAGGAAGTTATATTTAAAGCTTACTAATATAGGAGCATTTTATGTTGGCATTTAATAGCTAAGTATTATGTAGTGGGACGTTGTGCTTTGTGATCTCTTCTGGTAGCTAAACGCTAAGTTTCAAACAAAGATAAATAGAGTTAATAATAGCAAATTTTCTCGTTTTAACAGCCAATATGGTTAATTAAAACTTGACCCAATGTTGAAACTTCTTGCCAAATCACAGTGGCTTTGTAGTATGTAAATATATAAAATATTGCACTACTTTAAGATATTTTAATATTATATAAACATAAAATACAATGTTATGTGCTGAGATTAATATTATAGACATAATTTGTTTGTCAAGTGTATGTGATGTACAACGTATACTATTAATATCTGTGTTGTGTGTTCAGCTATGTATTTATCCATTGTCCAATAGTTCTATGTGCATTTTCCCATACCTTTCAGAAATTTACCTAAAGAGCAAAATGGTATACTAAGTATTGTCTTTTTGTATTAGTTCTCAGTAATAAAAACGGATCTTCCTATAAATGTTCACCTATTGACATTTCAATTCCTCGAAGACAGCAAGTATCTCCTTCGATTAGAACATCAATTTGAAGTTGGTGAACCGTCTCCTTGGAGCGAAACTGCTAGTGTCTCATTAGCTGTAAGTTTGGAGGTTGTAAATTGGAGACAGCTTTGTACAAGATAGCTTCAGTATAGAAATAACTACACTTCTATCTGAAATTTGTAGAAATATGGTTATTAGCTACCATTGTCAAGCTTTTTTTTTTTTAAGACGTATTTATAAAAAGTAAATTAGTTTTGTCATAGTTTTCTTACAGATTTGAAAACCAGTTCTGAATGGCTAATTTCACCATTAATACCTTACTGGTTTAAATTGTTCTAATATGTTTTATTCGGTGGTTTTTAATGAATCTACTTACCTATAAGAACTTCCTTGTACTTAAATAGGAGCTGTTGAATGCTCCAATCACTTCAGTGACTGAACTTGGATTAGCTACCAACTCACCGAGAACTCGATTGCAGTGGAATACCAACTCTTCGAAGTGTAAGTTTATCTGGTATGCACTTATATCACTAAGTCTTGTTCAAGATGAGGAAACAGCCATATTTGGGTCGACTTACTGATTATAAATTACTGATATTTGTCAATAAGGAGTTGTAGTTGTTTATCAAGTCTCTATAAATTGTAATCACATTATATCCATCCAGCCTTCAGTCATACACAGTAATTGCTACACTGCTTATAGTAATGTTGGGTTAGGTCAGCACTATACCTTTCAAAGTTTTGACAATTATCTAAGAACAAACTTTTAATTTGTATACATAGTTTTCTATAGCAGATTACAATTTCCATACTTCAACGAGCTAGTGATTTATTGACATTGAATTAGTTAGGGATATCAACAGTGGTTACTTAATCATATTCATTGCCCAGTTATTATATAGAAAGTAATCTATTAGATTATATATTCTCAGTGCTTTAATTCGAATGTTTTATTGCAGCCAAACCGATGAAGTCTGTTTCAGTTCTACCTCCTGATTTCGTGGTCACTCTGGGACCTATGCAAATCAAAACTTTTGAAGTTACCATAACTTTATAATGAGCTTCTCATCTGCCCATGAAATGTTATTGTTAACTTAATATACATACATGCTATTGATGGGAGTATTTTGTTGACTGACAGTATCTCATGTATTTCTAAGTTAAGGTGTATGAAGGTATAAATTATCTTGGGTGCTCATTACCACTAGCCAGAGTAGGTAGTTACACTGTGCCAATGTTTTGATATAGGAAGTATCTAGGGCAGCTTATTCTAAAGTTATAAGCTTAGTATAAGCTAGATGATACTTGACATAAGCTAGAGGAAATTTTCGGATATTCAAACCAACCACTCCGCTCGATAGGTCTGGTGACCCTAACGTATGCGTTCGGTGACTTTCCCCCATGGATTTCAGGGGAAACATATAAATTGTGTATTGCTGCTCTCCGCCAGAAAGATCATCTCCACAGCAAAAGCAACAGCAGCTTTCTACCTCCGTACAAAAAAATCCAACTTCGAAAGAACAAACGCTAAACTGCAATAAACTCTGCCACAAAATCTATGGAAAGAGGTACTCTGTATCCATAGCGGAACTTGACTGAGTGCAGAAATGTGACGACTAAATGTCAAGTCTGACGTTAATGCTGCTGAAGACTTTCTAGAAACTGTCGTGGAGGGTTATATAGTTGCTGCAGTGATGAAATACCGAACATGAAATCACTAGATGTCTTCCCTGATGAAGATATGATCAGGGATGGAAGAGGACTCGATTCGTGCAGCAACTATAGAGAAGGTCTCCAAATGTGTTGTAGACAGCTATGTAGATCTGGAAACTGTGTTTAAGGAATCGGATGAAGATACTGAATCTGGCACTTCATGTGACTATACATGAGAAGTTATTAGTCTTGGGCTTTTGTTTCTTGGGATTCAAAGATGCCATGAGAAGGTGACGGGGACAGGGTTTTATGCGTGTGGAAATATCTTATGCTTATATGGAAGGCCACCGGACACAAAAACTACTCCATTGAAGCCTTCACTATGCCGACCCAATACCACCTACTATTGCCGAAGAATTTGGCTGCACAGCTCAATGTTCATGGGAAGCCCGGTCATAACATTAGCTGTGACCTTCATATGGAACATTTAAATCGTATTGTAAAGACCACCACAATTGAGGGTTTAGGGGCAAATAAATCGAAGAAAGCAATAGTCAGGGCAGGTAGAGCTGTTGGATCTCTAACTGGCTTCATGAATTATTTTGATCAGGAAATTGGAGTATGTAAACCCAGTGGAAAACACTCAGAGAAGTCCAGACAGAGACTTGGTCAAGATCGTTTACGAACTTCTGCTTCTTCAAGGTGGACAAATTTTTAATAAGGACATGACCTGCCAGCACAAGTCGCTCACCAGTGTAAGGAAAAATGTTATTAAAGAGCTGAGCGAAAAGAAAGTGAAAGAGTAGATTATAGAAAGACTTCCAAACTGCACTTTTAGAATTATAATATTTCACACACTTGTTGCTATTGTTACTGTTGTTGTTTTTCTGTTGTTTTATAAATTCACCCCACCAAAGTTAATGGCCAAATATCTAAATTAATTTAATTAAAATTAATAATAAATTACTGTAACTTTATGTCTTTAATTTGAAAATATTAATCAAATTGATATTGGTAGCTATAGTTTACTCTCACAGCATAAACAGACATTGAATGTAGTGACAATCACAACAAATACATGCTATAAACTCAGTAGGAAGTAAACAGGTCTCACTAGGCAGAAAGTCATGATATAAAATAGAGCGTCTGCAAACTGACTTGTTCTGACAGTACTCTATCATTTGTTCTGAAGTGAATCGCCTGTGTAAGTCACATGGTTGTTTGATGATTAATGATATAGCTTGTTTTCCATCCCTTCCAGCCCTGCCACTTTCTTGTACATAGGTTTCAGCATCCTGTGGAAGACCCCAGTGAATAACTTGGTGAATATCTGGGCAGTTCATGCCCAAACCAAATGCCTCAGTAGCAATTAACACCGGAGATTCGTTTGAAAATTGTTCTATAATCTTCTTCTTCACTGATGAGTGTGTACAGTGAGTGAACATGTCCACAACTCGATACTTTACATAATCTGGTGAATCTGGCGGTTCTAGCCAATGATCTCCAAGGGTTATTTAAAAAAATTGATGTATATTACATCTCTATAGCTGCAGCAAAAAATAAGTGTTCTATCCATTTTCTTGTTTTTCACTAAAGCCTCACAGATAGCCTTAAATGAAGAAGCAATACCATTAGAAGGCTTGTCGCCTACACAATATATAATGTTATGTTTGAATGGGGGAACATACACTATATGAGGCCTCTGCATGCACAAACTATTAATAATATACTTCCAAGTGCTAAGGGTGGCTGTGGCAGTGAGCGCCATAGGCACTATGCTCCGAACTTCACTCAAATGGGAGAAATCCTTCCTGAAAGTATCACACCTAATATGTCAAACAAAAAATCATTAAAGACTAAGATGATATAGATATCTTACCATTTCTTCACGCAGTGTGCCTCATCCACAATCATTCCAACCAAGTTTTCCCTAACGATATTGGTAGATAAAATGTGCTTCCAGGTTGTACCACTAAACTGTGCCTCTGGACTCATCAGTATCACTTGGAACTTTCCTTCTCTGATCCTTTGTTTGTCTTTAGTCATCTTCACATCACTTACATACATTGCTGAAGTTCCAAAAGAATGTATAGTAGCCACTTGATCTTCCATTAATGTGATTAATGGAGATACAACCAGGATCATTGACTTCTTTTCCACACCACGTAATAAAGTCAAACACACCAGGAAGCAGGATTGTGGTGAACTAACTAATTAACCATTGCATTGCATCATCTGCACACGCATGAAATTATGTATTGCATCATTCAGAACTTTCTAGATTTCATTCACCACGTGGTAAAAATATATTGACTTCTTCTTGATAGCTGGTAGTGATTTAGCTAGTTTCTGTGTAGATTATATTAGGCTAGACACTACATTGGTGACCCTGACAAAAGTTTCCTCAACATCATGACCCATCCAGATCCACCAGACCCGCCAGTGCTCGACCCAGCTCCCGTGGTAGCTTCCACCTCTGTGAACATTAAACTCCCACCCTTCTGGCCCGCAGACCCTGCAGTGTGGTTTGCTCAAGTAGAGGCAACCTTCGCCACAAAGCGGCTCAATGCCCAAAAGAGTAGATTAGACTTCGTAGTTGCATCTTTGTCGTCGGAGGTGGCAACAGAGGTGAGAGATTTGGTGCTTCGACCACCGGAAGCCAACCCCTACGATGTACTCAAGGAGACCCTCATCAAGAGGACAGCTGCCTCAGAACAGAGGCGACTCCAGCAGCTGTTTCAAGCAGAGGAACTAGGGGACAGAAAACCCACACAGCTTTTGAGACGAATGCATCAGCTGTTGGGTGACCGAGCTGGTCTTGATGAAACCTTCCTCAGGGAGTTGTTTTTACAACGGCTTCCAAGCAATGTCAGGATGGTTTTAGCCGCCTCCCCCAGTGCCACGCCCCTGGAGAGCCTGGCTGAGCTGGCCGATCGGGTCACTGAGGTTGCTGCTCAACCAGTGTCTGTTGTTACTGGCTCTTCTACCCAATCCCAGGTTACCCCAGTCGCATCTGTGGGAACTAATCAGCCCACCACAGCTGACTTTGAACGGATCCTGAGTGAGCTAGCCAAGCTCCAGACAACTGTCAAGTCTCTCACCAGACACAGGAGCAGAACTCCAAGCAGACCCTCCAGACGCCAATCGCCCTCCCCCAATCCCACAGCCACCAACCAACTCTGCTGGTATCACCAGAAGTTTGGAGATGAGGCTCGGAAGTGTAACCAACCTTGCTCTCACCCAAACTAGCAGGCCAGGCACTGGCGACGACGAGTGATCCCGGCCTTTCTACCAGTCGTCTACTTCACATACACGACCCCACCAATCACCTCACCTTCCTGGTCGACACCGGCGCCGTCGTCAGTGTACTCCCTCCCTCCCCTACTGACAGAAAGCACCCACAACTTCACTTTAATCTCCAAGCTGCCAACGGCTCACACATTACCACATTTGGAAGGAAGTCCCTCACCCTTAACCTGGGGCTCCGGCGCTCCCTTCCCTGGATCTTCGTGGTAGCGGACGTCCGCAAGCCTATCCTTGGAGCTGATTTCCTCCATCACTTCCACCTCTCAGTGGACCTCAACAAACGAGCCGTGGTGGACAACACCACCCAGCTCACCATTGCTGGTGTGTTAGCATCTACACCATCTCTCAAACCCTCCATTCCACCACCACCCAATCCTCCCAATGAGTACACCGCTCTCCTGGCTGAATACCCTCAGCTAACCCAACCCCACAACTACAACGATCAACCCACCAAGCACAACGTCACTCACTCAATCGCTACAAACGGTCAGCCCGTTGCAGCCAAAGCCAGACGCCTGGCTCCAGAACGTTTGCACTCAGCAAAGAAAGAGTTCCAGCACATGCTAGACCTGGGGATTATCCGACCCTCCAAGAGTCCCTGGTCTACTCCTCTCCACATGGTGCCTAAGAAATCAGGTGACTGGAGACCCTGTGGGGACTATAGACGCCTCAACCAGGCCACAGTACCCGACAGGTACCCCATTCCCCACTTACACGACTTCTCCTCGTCCTTGCAAGGTGCCACCATTTTCTCAAAACTAGATCTGGTCAGAGCCTACCACCAGATCCCAGTGGCAGAAGCTGACATCCCAAAAACAGCTATTACCACCCCCTTTGGGCTATATGAGTTCGTTAGGATGCCTTTTGGCCTTAAGAACGCCGCTCAAACCTTCCAAAGATTCATGGACGAAGTCCTCCGAGGCTTAGACTTCTGCTATGTTTATGTGGACGACCTCCTGATAGCCAGCAGAAGTCCGACTGAACACCTTGCACACCTCAAACTGGTGTTTGAGCGACTCAGCCAGTATGGCATTGTCATCAATGCACAGAAGAGCGTTTTTGGAGTTAGCAGTCTCACATTCTTGGGACACCTCGTGGACTGCAATGGCATCCGACCCCTTCCTGAGAAAGTTGAAGCCATCCACATCTTCCCCAAGCCTAACACTCAGAGAAAATTGAGGGAATACCTCGGACTGGTCAACTTTTACAGGAGGTTCCTGCCCGATTGTGCCAAGCTCCTTCTACCCCTCACCAACCTCCTCTCAGGAAAGGCCAACTCCAACTCCCCCATTACTTGGTCCACCACTGCCGAGTCAGCATTTGAGCAAAGCAAGGCCAGCCTAGCTCAGGCTACCATGCTCCACCACCCACACCATGATGCCCCAACATGCATTGCTACAGATGCTTCGGACCACGCTGTGGGAGCAGTCCTGCAGCAACTGATCGACCGTACCTGGTCTCCAATCGCCTATTTCTCAAAAAAACTACAACCGGCAGAGACCAGGTACAGCACCTTCGATAGGGAGCTCCTGGCGGTGTATTTAGCCATCAGACACTTCAGGCATTTCGTGGAGGGGAGACATTTTCACGTTCTCACTGATCACAAACCCCTCACCTTCTCTCTGAAAGCCCACCACGACCGCCATTCCCCCAGACAGGCCAGACATCTCGACTTTGTAGCCCAGTTCACTACAGATATTCGCCACATCAGCGGATCGGCCAATGCCCCAGCAGATGCACTCTCCAGGATGGACACCAACTCTATAATTCCCCTGGACATCCAGAACGACATCAATTTCGAGACCATGGCTCAGCTCCAAACAACTGACCCTGAGCTACAGTGGATCGCCAGTCACCCTGAGTCCTCCAGTCTTACACTGGAATGTGTTCCCTTGAACCCCACAGGACTCACCATCATATGCGATACTTCAACTGGCAAGTACAGACCCTTTGTACCCCACTCTCTGCGTCGTCCGGTGTTTGACATTCTACACTCCATGTCACACCCAGGCATGAAAGCCACCCAACGACTCATTACTGCCAGATTCACATGGCCTCACATCAAGCATGACGTCAGACAGTGGACTAAGGCATGCACCAGTTGCCAGCGAGCCAAAGTCAACAAGCACACCTCAACTCCACTCTCCACCTTTGCACTTCCCAGTGCTAGGTTTGATGCCATTCACCTGGACTTAGTGGGACCACTACCACATTCCAATGGCTACACCTACCTCCTGACTGTCATTGACAGGTTTACTCGCTGGCCAGAGGCATTCCCTCTCCCAAACATTACAGCGGAGACAGTGGCTCGAACATTTTTGCAAGGATGGGTAGCCAGGTTTGGGACCCCTACTACAATCACCACTGACAGGGGCAGCCAATTTGAGTCTGGACTCTGGAGTGACCTCATGGAGGTACTTGGCACCAAACGCCTCAGAACAACTGCCTACCACCCCCAAGCCAACGGGTTGGTGGAGAGATTTCACCGGCAACTGAAAGGGGCCCTCAAGTGTCACAAACCACAGGACCAGTGGACAGAAGCACTACCTTGGGCATTGCTGGGCATCAGGTCAGCAGTCAAGGAGGACAGCAAGTGCACTGCTGCGGAGATGGTCTATGGCAGCTCTCTCAGAGTCCCTGGGGAATTTGTACAACCATGCACCCCAGACACCATCATGGACCCTGCCGCCTATGCTGCACGCCTCCGATCAATCATGGCCACACTCAGTCCTGCCTCAAGTCGCCGAACGCCTCCAACTTCAACATATTTCCCTGCCGCCCTCGACTCATGCACCCATGTTTTTGTCCGAAGGGACTCAGTTAAAAGACCTTTACAACCCCCCTACGATGGACCATTCCAAGTCATTAGCAGAACCCCCAAGTACTACCACCTTGCGATGAGAGGCAAGGTGGATACAGTGTCAGTGGACAGGCTAAAACCTGCTCACAGGGATACACAACCTCCCCTGCCTCACCCTATAGCAGATGCTCAGCAGCCTCCTCCACTCGCACGACCCCCGTCACCACCATCCACTCCCGCAGCCACAACTACCTCGTCACCAACCCCCCTACCCAAACCACCTCCCGCATCAACGCAGGTATCTACAAGAGTTGGTCGACGAGTTCGCTTTCCCAAGCACCTTCAAGACTACATACGTTGACACTGGCGGGGGAGTAATGTGGTGAACTAACTAATTAACCATTGCATTGCATCATCTGCACACGCATGAAATTATGTATTGCATCATTCAGAACTTTCTAGATTTCATTCACCACGTGGTAAAAATATATTGACTTCTTCTTGATAGCTGGTAGTGATTTAGCTAGTTTCTGTGTAGATTATATTAGGCTAGACACTACAGGATATAGCATAAGGATTTTCCAAACCCTGTTGGAAGGGAGATGAAGACATCTTTTCCTTGGTAAATTGGAGAACCTCTTGTTCTTGTTTTATCCAAACCCAGAGGCTACTTCACCGATCACAGCTTTCAATTGCACATCGGACATTTCACTATTCCACTCCCTTTTAGCACAATGGAATGTAAACGAACCGCAGCAAATGTCCAGATTAATTGCATTCCAGCATCACCAAACGCATATACGTTCGGGTCCACCAGACCCTCCAGGTTTTTTCGGGAGGGTCTGGCCGCGCCAGACTAAATTGGCTGCTATAGAGCCACTGTACTGTATGCACTGCTCAGAATCTGGTAAACCACTGAAGATTTGCATATGTACGTAAGTAAAACAGGAAAGTTGTCATTTAAAAGTTGCCGTTTGGTAAGGAATCGCAATCGGTTGGATTTCACCTCTGTGGTTGTTTACGAGCGGTGTGTGTGTGGGACATGGCTGGAGCCGTAACCTTGGGATTGCTACTATGCTTGTCTGCAGTAGTGTGGAGTACCGGTAATTGTCAGCAAGACGACAAGCTCCACGTTCACGTCGTCCCCCATACCCATGACGACGTTGGCTGGCTGAAAACTGTGGACGAGTACTACTACGGAGGTGAGCGCCTAGTGGCGGTTCAGCACCTGAAATTTGCCTAGCTATGAATAATAGTGTTAGTGCTGCCAGACAAGTGGTAGTCTGTAGTCACTAAATTGTAAATTATGAACTAGGCAGGAATTTTTAGGGAGACCCTGGTTTTGGCACCCTCCCTTGAAATTTTTAAGACGCATTTACCTTTAAATTTTCATCATGACAAACAGCGTTGATTTGACCTCTTTGAAGAGAAATTTTTGTTTGAACATCAACAAATACTTTGCGAACACTAGTGATATCATCAAATGCTGGAGTGAAATCTAATGGTTTGAGTGTAATGTGTGTGTGTGTGTAAAAAGGCATCGAGAAAACAAACAAGCCAAAAAGCAACAGAAGGTCAAATCGCTATTGGCTTATAGAAAACACGTATCTAAGCATACCACTTCTTAGAGTGTGTGTTGACCGCTTAGTTCAAAATGTATTATGTGGAAAAGTGGTTTTTGAAAAAGGTTGTTATTAGAACTGAGAATGGCAAGTGTAATCACAGAATTGCCAGCTAGTCACTTAATGAGATTTGTTTCCATGGCTGCAGTCATGTGGTCGATACCACAACAATAGCGGGTACCACAACAATAGCAGGAATCTCTATAGAGACCGGGAGTATATATGTACTGATAGTACATAAAACTAGCCAGAAACAATTATGGAAGGGGTTCCAGCCCCCCCCCCCCCCCCCCCCCCCCCCCCCCCCCCCCCCTATGGCACTGTAAATTAAATTCAGTCGCTTTCAGCAATTACCAGCACTGACAGGAATGTTGGGAGGTCAATTCTTTTATTCATTTGTTAGTTTGTGTTCTGTTTGTTTTATCTATAAACCCCTCAGTGTGGCATGTGCAAGAGGGGTATAGAGTTGTCCTGTCTGTTTGTCTCTCTGTCTATCTTTCACACTCTGATTTTGGAGATTCCTGACAAAACCATTGATTAACCATCATCATGCATGCATTAGAGGATTCTGTCACACAACAAGAAGCGGATCTCAAAGATGGCAGCCTCCGAAGATTGAAACGAGCATCAGAATGTTGCAACGGAATTTTTAAGTTCCTTTAATGTGGCAGAAATTTTAGATTCGACTTTTTTTTTTTCTTTCAGAAAAAGCTAGTTTATTTTAGGCCAAACAATCGTAAGCAATTGTTGGCACCGCCCCCCCCCCCCCCCCCTCCCCCTATAATCATGCCATACTCACTTGAACAAATAGTTTCTTTTCTTCCCATTTTAGTTTTGTGTTACACTATTTCTCAGCGGTTTTCCGGAGTGCTTGGAGAAACTACTGTTGAGGTGAGTGTTGCTTGTATGTTAAGCTTCTCTAATGAAGACAGCAGTAATGTCTACCGTTTCATTGCACGAGTTGCATATCGACTTGCTCAAGCTTTACATATCAACTTGCATGAGCTAAACATTGGCATATCATGTTGACTCCTCCAAATATATTATTCTTTTGGTCTTTGTGATAGCTAGCTAGTGTATAGTAACACTGAGGGTTCACACCCTTAGTGCTTCATTTAGGTATGAACTCAGAGCAACGATTTAAGAACTGTTATTGTGTTACTGTTTTGAATTTCGGGTTCATTTTTGAGAAAACGTGAAGGTACTAGCTTTTCTGGATCACCCCCTATCATCACATTGTAATCACGTGAGCAAATAATTTCTTGCTGCCCGCGATAGTTTTGCTTTATGCTGGGAAGTTAACAGAGTGCTGGAAGTGGAGTTCTGCATTGATAATTTGAGTATCTTTGGCCTGTTTAACTTCTTCTCTCTGACAAAGGCTGCATTTACATGTACAGTTTTCGTTTCTCGAGCTTTATTGTTGATACTTGATTAGAATAGCCCATTTATGGTCTGAGATGATTTTGTATTGTCTAGCTCGCACTAAGGGTTCGCACCTTTGGTGATTCATTATTATATTAATCATTCCGCATTGATGGTAGTCTGTACTGCTGGCTCAAGAATTATGAATTGAGGTGCTGGGTCACTCAAATATACATATGTGTCGTACCATTGTACTTGACTACAAACCATATCTTCTAATAATTCACATACATTGTAAGTAACCACAGGATTATTGCAATTATGGTCTGCATGAGTGCGTTCTTATTAATGAGGCCAGGTATTGTGGTATTATAATTTTACTAGCAAGTACCCCGCCACAGAGTGGCGCTTGACGTATTGCAAAGTGAGAATGCAGTAGGTTAAGGTTATATATAGTTTCCCTCTCCTGCTCTTATTTTTCTGAACTATCTCAGATTTTCTTTTCTTCAGCTCTTTCTTCTTGAGTCAAGGAGTCCCTTCTCCTTCTGTTGTCTATCTCTCCTGCTTCTGAATCTCTCTGTCCTTCTATCATGACTGTGGACTTAGGCTTTGCAAAACTTTTGTCTCGTCTATTCCACCAGCTTTTTGGTTACAATTAATCACTTTCTACTGAATGTGACAACACTTTACCCATTCAAATGACGATGATCCTTTACCTAACTGTTTAAGCGTGTGAATTGTTCATGAATACACACACCGTCGTCGTTACTGACACACAAGCGTATTATTACATAGATGTTATATTACAAGGTTGCATAGAGAAGTTATAGTTATAAACCAAAATTGAGGTTTGTATGCGATTTATAAACTCCGAGACACGAGGGCGCAGCCCGAGTGGCGAGGATTTATAAATCGAAATACAAACCTAATGATTTTGGTTTATAACTATTTTATAGCCAGAACATAAACAACGAGCAAAGTATTGCCTTAGCTACCTTAGTAATTGTATTAAAGTACCCAAACTCTTCATTATTCCATTTTGCTTTGATCTGCCTTCTACCATAATTATGGTTGCTAAGAACTATATCAGACTTTTCCCCGCTAATACATTTTCTTACGGGCATACCAGACTGTATCAGATTTATAGTTCTTAACGACAAGCGCGGTCGCTCGGGTAACGGGCTATAAGTTTGGTTCACATACATGAAAGATCTCTCACACATTTTAATTTTTTTTATTGAATGAAAATATGTGACCGTCTACGGGAAAACCGGGCACAACACGGCGTGCGTAAATATCGAGAAAAGATCGATCGATTTCTTTAAAATGTATTGTTTCAAGCGGATGGAAGGGAATGGTTAGGTCTATTATAGCGGGAACGACATTAAGCTACGACGATAAAACTTGGAGAGCTCAATATCTGGACGCCGACAACTCCGTAAGTGCAAAAAAAATTTTTCGAAGGGTGCCACGTTGTGCCTGGTTTTCCTATAGACGGTCACATATTAGTCAGTGATGAGTTGTATAGACACTTCGTAGGAACTTTACTGTCTTCATTCATAGGCAATGGGAGCCTTACCACAGTGGTTTGTTGCTAGTGGCTATGGGTGTTGTTAATGCCTGTTTTCATGCGTTGTGCAGGGAATCGATCCGTTTCCTATGCTGCTGTCAAGTACATTCTGGATAGTGTCATTGATGAACTTCAGAAGGATCCAAGTCGCACTTTCATATATGTGGAGATGGCCTTCTTTGCTCGATGGTGGAGGGAACAGAATGACAACACCAAAGACATTGTGAGTGTCAGGGTGAATAGCCAGTTCAGCATGTGTGTGTGTTTATGTATGTATGTATGTATGTATGTATGTATGTATGTTGTGTATATATGTGACCGGTTTTGGGAAAATCGGCCTAAACGCGGCATCTAAAGTTTTCTAATTTATTCTACCAGTGGGCTGCACGGGGTCTTGGGATGCCGTCCTCCTAATTTGGAAGCTGTAGCACAAGCCGTCTTCGCCCTACGCACTACAACACTTCAGTATTTTTGCTAAACTTATTATTGCTGATTTCGAAAAAACGCCGGGTAAAGGAATTGCTAAGGTCAGGGGGCGTGCCTTGTGTCCGTATACTATTACTGCGTGTCTCCGGGACACTATGGAATAAACCGGTTACAGGCGGATTGAAAGAAGTCTAAAAGGCTTAATGCAGGGCTCCTTAAGAAACTATGATGACGAGAATTGCGTGAGTACGTGAATTATGTAGATTAGTAAGTGAATTAGTTAGCTACAGTTTTTTCCCGGCTGTTAGTGAAAAGCCCGCCAATAATTTCTTAGCAACTCTCCGTACACGAGTCCAACCGGCTAGTGTTTTTAGCCTCCTAGTGTGAGTTCTACAGCACGCCAGAGCTTACAACTGCGTCATAAGCTAGAGCTAACTGGTGTCTATCCATTTCTGCCATAAAAAATTTTTCGAAAAAAATCGACCCATAAGGCTTTACCCGGGGATACTGAAAAAATTTGTTTGCCGCGTTTAGGCCGATTTTCCCAAAACCAGTCACATATGTATGTGTGTATGTATGTATGTATATATGTTGTGTATGTATGTATGTATGTATGTATGTATGTATGTTGTGTATGTATGTGTGTATGTATGTATGTATGTTGTGTATGTATGTGTGTGTGTATGTATGTATGTGTGTGTGTATGTATGTATGTATATATGTGACCGGATTTGTGAAAACCCGGCTAAACGCGGCATCTAAAGTTTTCTAATTTATTCTACCAGTAGGCTGCACGGGGCCTTGGGATGCCTTCCTCCTAATTTGGAAGCTGTAGCACAAGCCGTCTTCGCCCTACGCACTACAACACTTCAGTATTTTTGCTAAACTTATTATTGCTGATTTCAAAAAAATGCCGGGTAAAGGCGTTGCTAAGGTCAGGGGGCGTGCCTTGTGTCCGTATACTATTACTGCGTGTCTCCGGGACACTATGGAATAAATCGGTTACAGGCGGATTGAAAGAAGTCTAAAAGGCTTAATGCAGGGCTCCTTAAGAAACTATGATGACGAGAATTGCGTGAGTACGTGAATTATGTAGAATAGTAAGTGAATTAGTTAGCTACAGTTTTTTCCCGGCTGTTAGTGAAAAGCCCGCCAATAATTTCTTAGCAACTCTCCGTACACGAGTCCAACCGGCTAGTGTTTCTAGCCTCCTAGTGTGAGTTCTAGAGCACGCCAGAGCTTACAACTGCGTCATAAGCTAGAGCTAACTGGTGTCTATCCATTTCTGCCATAAAAATTTTTTCGAAAAAAATCGACCCATAAGGCTTTACCCCGTGATACTGAAAAAAATTGTTTGCCGCGTTTAGGCGGATTTTCCCAAATCCGGTCACATATGTTACAGACCAATTATAAACTTGGACTTTTTTTAAATGGTCTAGCCATTTTAAAAGGGCTTGTAGTTTGAAAATGGTCTGTAACATATATACATGTGTCCACATGTTGTGTGTGTATGTGTGTATATGTACCCGTGTGTTTGTGTACGTGTTTTATTCTTGTGTGTACATATATGTTTGTGTGTTAGTGTTAAGTATGTATATGAGTGTGTGTGTATGTATGCACATGTGTTGGTACATTGTGTACGTGTGAATTTTAAGTGTGTTAGTGAGTATGTCTGTGTGAGTGTGTGTGTGAGTTTGAATGTGTGTGTATGTTACATGGTATTTATGTATGTATGTATATATATATGTACACATAATATGTGTATATGTATGTATGTGTGTTGTATGTATGTGTGTGTATGTATGTATGTGGTGTTATGTATGTGTGTATGTATGTATGTATGTTGTATGTGTGTATGTGTGTATGTATGTGTGTATGTATGTGTGTGTATGTATGTGTATGTATGTGGTGTTATGTATGTGTGTATGTATGTATGTATGTTGTATGTGTGTATGTATGTGTGTATGTATGTGTGTGTATGTATGTGTGTGTATGTATGTGTGTATGTATGTATGTATATGTATATAAGTTGTGTATGTATGTATGTGTGTGTGTATGTATGTACATGGTTAGTAGACAGAGTACACCTCTACAGTGTACCCAGTATTTTATATATTTTTTTGGCATAATGGTGACTAATTTTGTGAAGTGAAAACCAGTTAGTTACTAACGTGGTACAGTGAGGTCATGTACTTCTTGTCTCTTTATGTCACTATCCAACTCTTCTCATCTTATGTGGTCTGATGAGCCATTGGTTTGTGAAGCATACATTTGCTGAACAGTAATTGTGAGATATAGCCCATGCTTTCATTTCAATGTTAAATTTAAGGGTTATCCTTTTTTGTAATACTTAATATAATTAAATGATATCAGCACAAAACCAAACCTTGCATGTGTACTGTACAATATTAATAGTCTTAAAAATTTTGAATTTGTGAACTGTAGCAAAAGAACAGTGATAATATTTGGTTTAACAAAAGATGAAATATAATATGTATGTAAAGTTCGTAAAATAACTGAATACGGTACGATAATTTTAAATGGTGCATTCTCACAAGTACTTCACTTGTGGTGGTCTGACCCGGAATGAACTAGGCAGCTCTTCTCCGTGTGTTCTCCAGACTCTTGTATGCTGGACTTCTCCTGGGGGTACAGAACACTACGTCAACACTTGTCACTTGGACATAATGTGTGTTAACAAGTACAGTTAACCTGTCGTTATTAAAATGACCCAATTATATGCCCAATTATGACGGGAGAATGAACTAATTAATGGACGGATGTGTGGGAAGACGTTGCATTAGAGGAAGTGGGTGGGAATAAGGAATTCATAAAGTTCTAAAAAGAAAGAAAGAAACCTTAGAGTAGTTTGCTCTGTATAAAAACAATGAAATAAAATAGCTGGCTCTTCATTTAATGAAGGTAGTGATAATTAAATATTTTTGACCCTCAGGGTTATTGTTATAGATATGGCTTTACGTAGCGTACACCCTTCTATCTATCTCTCAAGTGAGAATTATCTGATGAGCCTCCACTTTATAGTCAGTTTGTGTAGATTAGTGATGGTGAATAGTGACACAGAATGAGAGAAAGACAAACTAAAGATAAAGAAAGAGAAAATAGATACAAAGGATATAGGAAAAGCTTTAGCCTTATCTAGAAGTTGGGAGGAAAAATTAGGGGGACTTTGAAATTTGGGGGAAATTTTTAGGTTTCTGATAATAATATGAAATATTACACCACTAAAATGTTAGCTACGTATATCGTACTAACTTAGTTCAATTTTTGGACTTGATTAGTTAGGCACTGCCTCAGAGGGAACTACTGTTTTCAGGGTCTTGAAGGCACTAGGCTGCAGTGTACCAAGTGCAGCGAGGGCGCTACTTAGGGCCTGAGGGACCTTAAGAATGTTAGTTTGCGACGGCTGCCAGCACCTAACAGATTTAGAAGGTAGCGACTGCTCCTAACAGTACAATAGGAGGGACACTAAGTGCTATCGGAGGGACACTAAGTTAATAGTGTCCTCTCTGAAAGGACCTAAGCAGTTTAAAGTTCCTGTGTCACAATACAAGAACTACATCAGCTATACATGTTCCTAAACCTGGAAATGGTTGGATTCATATTCAGATTTAGTGATATATATAATGCATCACAATGTTTACAGCAAACACTCTTAGCTACCAGCTTCTAATGTGTGTGTGTGTTTGTGTGCAGGGTTGGGGGGGTGGGGCATGTCTTACTGGACTTCTTGCTGCTAGGGGAACGTTGACCTCAAACGTGACCTCAATGCCGCTGGTTAACTCCACTGTCATGGCTCCATTCTTAGTAGCCCTCATAATGATCATGATATCTTCATCTTGGTCACTCTCTGACACTGCACGGAAGTGGTATTGGATTACAGGGAGCCAGTTAATATTGTTCACTTTTTGTTCTGCTAGCTGCAAGACAAGACCTTATTCTAAATGTATTCTCTCTCTTTCACATGCTTTTTTTTAATTTTTTTATTAACAATACAGAATTAAAAATATTTGGTCGCCACTGGGTCGAACCCAGACCCCTTGCTTAACGCACAAGCGCTCTGCCACTGAGCTACGACAACCAGCCGGCAAACAAACACTCTAATTCTGTATTTATAATACATCTAATGATTAAAAGAAGGCTGAGAAAGAAATTTGCAAGTCTTATAAACTTATGAAGATGATGATTCTAGAATAGTGCAGCAGATCAGAAGGTGGTGCCAGAAAATTTTTATATATCAATGAAACAGGTCAAATCATACCAATATAATATTTGAAAATAAGTGACGTACTATACCTGCTTATATTATACTGAACACATATGTATAAGAAATGTTCCAGCTAGATCTGAGTGTCTCCACAACTCAAAAAGCAAATAAATTAGGATGCACAATTTTGGATTATAATTATAAGTGCCGAATTAACCTATATCATATGTATGTTATAAAATGCCTATAAAGCAGGCAGCATCAGCCTTAGGCACTATGGCTTCATCACTAGCCACTCATGAAGGATATACTCACTTTTTTCTATCTATCTACCTGTCAGCAGGAGACCTTGAAGCATACACAGTGTGTACGTATGTACGTGGTACAAGTGTGCAAGTTACCATCACTACTCATTTGTGGTCATATCAAGATTTTTCAATTATCCTGACTTTTCTCACTTGCTTAATTAACTTAACAAATACGTGCTACATTTTTAAAAACAACAACAACAACAATCAATGTAGTCCTCACATTTGAACTGTCCATTGTCAGCGTCAATCCCTACATCCACCTCCAGAGATATCTTTACTTTCTTGTAACTCCACGGAGTGAAGGTCACTGTTCCATTTCTAGAGGCAGATAGTTTGACTTCTGTGTCTGAAACAGTTCGTGCTACGATTAGAAAATGTGAGAATTTAATTTTGAATAAAGCCAAACTGGATTGACGTTTTTAGAAATGATTAGAAATAACAGCGTCAAAAATGTTTTACTAGTGTGTTAATACTTCATGAGTCAACGGTGATATGGATATATACATAGCCAGACCCTTTACCTACCCGGTACAGCGGCAGGTAAAGGGTTTGGCTAAACAGATTAAGATATTTCACAAACCAGTTATTTTTTAAATAAATTCATGAACTGTCTCCACGTAACTTATCATGCTTCTGACAAGTTTAATAAGTGTAGTATATATTAGATATCATCTTTAACTGTTGTACCTCCTCATCATAGTTCTGCTATAGTTCTGCTATGTATAATGTATCTATTTAGCTATACATGTATAGTTCAATACGGCATGAACATTTTCTAAGTCTAATTTAAAGTCCTGAATTCCACTCCTGGTCTGGTCCTGTATGTCTTGGCATGAAGGATTTACAGCTACCATAAATACTAGTTGTTTCTAAACCTCGTGTCTCAAATTGATTACTTAAATCCATTTCACACGTCTCTCCGGAGTGTACTTGTGCTTTAGTGTAAGAGTACAACTTGAACCTGTGGGTGTGGCCTATTAAGTCTTGCTATGGTAACTTTGGTTTGTTTTTTGCCATTAGTTGTAATTGACTATTGAGTCAGCCAGACAGATACCAAGATTGTACAGACACAAGCTGATATGGTGTAGTGTTATAAATACATTATATATGGACATATAGATATATGTGGGGCTCACTAGTGGCGTATGCAGGGTTGCATACAAAACTTGAGTCTAGGAGAGACAATGAGAGAGATGTGAAAGACGTTTGATCATATACAAAATGTATGCAAATTTCACGTTGTAAAATTGAAGAGTTTTAGGGGGGCAAAGTCTATTCAGGGAACGAAGGCCCCTTCATCCCCTCCCCCCTTAAATGCAGCCATGTTATGGTAGCGCAATAATAAGCAGAACAATTAATTGGTAAGACTTATTGAGACAGACCTGAATGTTATTAATACATATTACATCGTAGCCGACAATTCAACATACAGATAAAAAGCTTCTGCAGTATATTAGGTCTATATTTAATCCTGTGCATTTACTGTGTGTGTGTAACTGCAAACTTACCTTCAAATCCATCATCCATTGATCCAATATACAAATTGGTAGCTAAAATCCACTGCTACGAGTGAACTTAACTATATCAAACCTTAAACTTGAACTGGCACTCTGTATTGGAGTAATATCTCGCCGTGAGCTTGCATTTGTTCTATAAATTGGAACTATTTTGCAATAGCTGCGTGTTCGTAATGGAGGGAAACGAGTGTGGGTGAAAGGACGCTCTGTTCGAGTACATGGCCATTGTTAGTGAAATACCAGCTGCTAGACTTGTAAATGTGTAATGGTCTATTGAGATATGTTCTATGACAATGTGTGCACCTAATTCATTATGAAGGAGGATGAATGAGTGGATGTAGTTCTCGGGAGAAAGTCTGGTGACTTACGCCAGGTTTCCATGAAATGCTGGAATGCAATTAATTTCAACTTTTGTGACGTCATAGACCTGCGTGATATTTACTGAGCACAACATCACGAAATAAAGTGCAGTAAGTATATAGTTGAGTAATTGAGGTTGACGTGTGAGAATGACGTTTACGTAACTATGGTCACTTAATTGGTACATTCCGGGACAATTTAACTAAAACCTGGCGAACGTTACCAGACGTTCTCCTTCCCCTGTGCCACGCCCCTTTATGCACGGAGAACGGCTGATTCACGAGACCTACCCTGCCTCCCTCTCCTTCCTCCAATTGTATGTATATGTATTGACATTACTGACAGTATTTTTTTATTTTCACAATGCATATTTCAATATCATAATAATAATAATAATTATTATTATTATTATTATTTTTTTTTTTAGTTATCTCTTGGTGTGTTTCGTTGTATCGGGGTTTAAGTACTATAAAAAATGTAATGTATCTCGTCAAACCACTAATTAATGAATTCCTCTCCTTTGTCATGTCATATCTATGGTTGCTATTTTGACCCACAGGTGAAGAAGTTGGTTGCGTCTAAACAGCTGGAGTTCATCAATGGAGGATGGTGTATGAATGATGAAGCCTCCACACACTACAACGCCATCATTGACCAAATGACACTAGGTAAAGGGAGTAATTACCGAGTGATCGCAGCTGAGAGAAAGAGGCACTATCAGCAACAGGGGGGGGGGGGGTACAATTTCGAACCTTTTGTTTTGCCAGGTGCATAATACAGGTATACCACGTCTGGCGTGTTGTATATTACACACGATAGAGTTCTGCATGGTATTGATAATGTTCAGTAGTAACTTCTAAGGAAACTATTACCATCCGTACACAAATAAACCTCTACTGTATGTGTAGCACATCCTCCAAGTAAATAAGAAAAGAAAAAAATATTCAGCTAAATGTAGGAAGTTTTTAGTGAGAAGAGATAACTAATGCAGGAATTAACATCACAAGAATTTAACAAACTAAATTTTAAATTCAAGTCATTCAAACCTCAATTATGACTCAAGCTTGCTATTGTTTTTTTTTCTTATTTGTTTGGAGGATGTAATAAACTCAAGGGAAGAGGATTCTCAACGTTGTCTTCTAACTGAGAAGAATAGGCGGTAAAGTTTTTTATTTATACCTTCCAATGTATAGGTCTTCAGTTCATAGAGGAGAACTTTGGACCAGAGGCCCGCCCCACCATAGCGTGGCAGATAGACCCGTTCGGCCATTCCTCCACTCAGGCAGCTCTGTTCGCTCAGATGGGGTTTGACGCGCTGTTTTTTGGCAGACACGACTACGATGACCATGAGATCAGGAAGAATAAGACCACGTTGGAGCTGGTGTGGCAGTCTAGTGCTAGTCTGGGAGCTGCAGGGGATCTGTTCACTGGGATCATGTTCAATGGATACGGTCAACCTGATGGATTCTGTTTCGATGCTGTCTGCCAGAATGACTTTATTCAAGTAAGAAAATGAATCACAAGGGAAATTTAAATATTGAAGAGTGTTCAACACAGTGAAGAATTTGTATGTAGGGGAGAATCCAGGGGGGTGGGCCGAGGGAGCCAGCCCCGCCCCCTCCTCCGAACCTAGTTTATTGGAAGATTATTATGTACAAGGGTACCAATACAAGCAATTTTGTTTAAGCGTGTTAATTCATTTATAAATAAACGTCCAATTCATTAATATTTTAATAAATTTCATAAATTTTGACCTACATATAATTGGGCCCCTCCCTGTTATTAACGCTGGAACCTCCTCTGGGGGCGGGGGGGGGGGGGGGTCACAACTTGTTCCACCACAAGCACTAGAGCAAGCCCCTCCCCCAACTTAATTTCGTAGCAAATTATCTCAGTTCCAACAGCCAATATTATGTTTAATTGGAAAATTTACTACTATTATAATTATTTCAGCCGAGGATGACTGAACAAAAACAAAACAAAAAAAAAATTAAAAAATAATTTATAAAAATGTTTTTTTTGTTTGTTTTTTTTGTTTAGTTTTTGTTTTTTGTTATTGTTTTTTTTTTGTTTTTTGTTTTTTATTGCTGTTGTGTTTGTTTGTTTGTTTTTGTTAATAATTGTTTTTCTCTTCAGGATAACCCTGCACTGGATGGCTACAATGTGGATTACGAGACTGACCGGTTTATTAAGGACATCTACGAAATAGCAGCTGCCTTCGCCACTGACAATATCATGCTCACTTTTGGATCTGATTTCCAGTACCAGAATGCGAGAATAAACTTTGACCAGATGGACAAACTCATTAAGTACACGATGGCAAAGGTGACTCAATTAGTGACATACATACACATGCAAGTTATGTTACCGCGTACAGGATAATTGGATACGACACTACATGCTTAAATGTCGGGGAAAGTCCAGGGTTTCACACAGGATTTTTTACTGGGCGTGGGGAATGCTGCATGTACTAGTCACGCCCTTTTTTAATTCATACTACTTGATCCACATGCCTATAATGAGAAGATTACAAATGTATGTTAGGTCACATGACATGCAATCTTACAGCTTGAAAGAATTCAAGTTCAGCCAATGTACTATACTAGTGGTGTGCTTGAGCACAAATGGCGAGCGAGCCTGATAGTTAGGTAACATAAAATGTTACTATGTTTTAGCTTACTTCATGCAAACACTATAATAGCAGTTATGACATTTGATTTCAGCAAACAAATACAAAATCACTCTTTTACCTGATTAATGGTAACTTTTGCAGTATCAAACGTAACCATTCTGATAATCTCAATCACCAGTAACTCTTGAATAAGCTCTCAGCTACGATAAAAAATAAACCAGTGTTATTATTTGTAATTTTAGCCAACAAATATGGAATTACTACTTACATCATTCTTGAGTATTGATAACTTCTGTAGTATCAATTGAAGTTACTTTGACCATCTGAATTACCTTGAACTTGACAACAAGCTCTCACCTACAAAAACCAAAGGCAATCTATTTTAGAATACAAATACAAAATTACTTTCTTACCTCACTTTCTTGAGCAGTGGTAACTTTTGTAGTACCAAATTGGAGCCAATCTGACTATTTGAATTTACCAGTCACTGTTGACAAGCTCTTAGCTACAAAAAAGAAAGGCCAGAGTTAATTTTGCATATTTAGCTAACAAATATGGAATTACGTACTGACCTCAGCTTCCCTCGAGAAGTAGTAGCTTCCTTAGCATTAATACTACGGCATTCTGACTACCAACGGCTCTTGACAACCAACAACCGGCACTCCGTATCCCCCCATAAAACGGCGAATTTTTTAAATTAAGTCTGGAAAAGGGTCTTCAATGCCATAGTAACCGGTCGAATCAACTTTTTGTTTCTTGAAAAGCAAGCGTTTTTGCAGGAATTTTCTTTCACTTCTTCGCGTAAGTATAAAGTAAGGCTTGCTTAATGCTGTAGTTTCAGAATAAAGTGGGGTCAAGCCTAAAAAGCCGTGTTTTTGGAGAAAAAAGATCCCCGCGCGCAGGGCATACGTACAATCCATACATACATACATATATACATATATACATATAACATATACCCGATTTTGCATTATCCACCCCTAATACTGTCTCGCTCGCTCGCCAATTAACTCTTTCAAAAATTCTTGGTAGGGTGGGAAGAGAGAGAGGGGGGTGGTGGTAGGGTGTCTAGGGCTAACGCTCTGTTGTATGAAATCTTGACATCTTTATATACTTTTTCTTTTTAATGTATTAAGAAGTCCTAGATTGAAACAGTTAGGGTGCATATGTCTGCTACAGTTGAAGCTAAGGGTATAAACATAGAGAACTTAGTATCTGGATGTCATCATTTGTGTGTGCAAACACATTTTTTAATGGGGCCTGTGTTGTGCCCAATTTTCCTGTGTACAGTCACACTTCAAGGAGGAAAGATTTGATTAAACATGTATATATATATTTTTTGTCTTCTGTTATGGATTTTGTTAGATCTCGTTAATTTTTAATGGGTTTTTTTTTTTTGTTTTTTTTTTTGTTTTTTTTTTTTCGACGAAATTTTTAAAACTTATAGGTGGTTTTAGTTCCTTTATCTTGTTTACTAATGTTTTAACTTTTGTTGTTATATGTTTTCACTAATGTGTACTTACTATATGTAATCTGTTTATCCATTGATATAATGTAGAACTCCAGTTTGGATATCTTCTACAGCACTCCTTCCAGGTACCTGAAGGCTCTCCATGATGCAGACAGACAGTGGACCACAAAGACTGATGATTTCTTTCCATATGCTGACAGTCCATACAGCTATTGGACAGGTGTGTGTGTGTGCGTGTGTGTGTGTGCATGTGCGTGTGCGTGCGTGCGTGTGTTTCAAGCCAAGCATAGTGAGATACACTAGTGGTGTGCTTGAGCACAAATGGCGAGCGAGCCTGATAGTTAGGTAACATAAAACTAAGTATTGTTAGCTTAGTTCATGCAAACACTATAATAGCAGTTATGACCTTTTATTTCAGCAAACAAGTACAAAATCACTCTCTTACCTGATTAATGGTAACTTTTGTAGTATCAAACATCTGCCATTCTGATAATCTCAATCACCAGTAACTCTTGAACAAGCTTTCAGCAACGATAAAAAATAAACCAGTGTTATTATTTGTAATTTTAGCCAACAAATATGGAATTACTACTTACATCATTCTTGAGTATTGATAACTTCTGTAGTATCAAATTGAAGTTACTTTGACCATCTGAATTACCTTGAATTCTTGACAACAAGCTCTCACCTACAAAAACAAAAGACAATCAATTTTAGCACACAAATACAAATTACTTTCTTACCTCATTTTCTTGAGCAGTGGTAACTTTTGTAGTACCAAATTTGAGTCCTTCTGACTATTTGAATTTACCAGTCACTGTTGACAACAAGCTCTTAGCTATAAAAAGAAAGGCCAGGTTATTTTGCATATTTAGCTAACAAATATGGAATTGCGTACTTACCTCGGCATCCCTCGAGTAGTAGTAGCTTCCTTAGCATTAATACTTTATTTGCTTACATACGCTTTTCAGAAGTAGTGATAGCTCTCTTAGTACTGACTACAGGTGGCTCTTGACAACTAGTAACAAGCCGCACTTAGCCGGAAAAAAGGCGAAGTTTTGAATTTAAATCTGGTAAAGGGTCTTCAATGTCATAGTAACCGATCGAATCAACTTTTTGTTTCTTGAAAAGCAAGCGTTTTCGCAGGAATTTTCCCACACTTTGGAGCTTAAGTATAAAGTAAGGCTCGCTTAATGCTGTAGTTTCAGAATAAACTGGGGTCAAGCCTAAAAAGCCGTGTTTTTTTAAGAAAAACCGTTCCCCGCGTGCGCGTTTAAAGGGCATACGTACAATCCATACATATATACATATAACATATACCCAATTTTGCATTATCCACCCCTAATACTGTCTCGCTCGCTTCGCTCGCTCGCCAATTATGTCTTCTATTGCCAATTTTGTGGCTTGTGAAGTAAAAAAAAATCACTTCTTATAGTTTCAAAATAGTGATTAGGTTGTTTAATTAATTGATCAAAGCTGTAGCCACGTTTACACCATTCAGTTCTGGGTGTGTTCACATGTTATATATTGTATTATATTAATGTGGGTATATGTTATTGTATTGTATCGTGTGTGCTATTATTGTAGGTTACTTCACTAGCCGGCCGGCTCTGAAGGCGTACGTGCGAGAGATGAATGGTCTCCTTCAGACGTGTTCGCACGCTGAGGCAATGTTGGGCGTGGTCGGAGGCAAGCCTTCAACACACTCCAGAAAAATTCTTCGTAAGAGAATATTATGTAAATTAAAAACTTTTAACCCTCAGCTAATGTATAGTAGTGCTGAGGGTTCGCACCTTCAGTTACATTGTTTTAGTTATTATTATTATTATTGTTGTTGTTATTGTTATTATTATTATTATTAAGCTATAGTTTTATGAATAATTACGAATATTCATGTTGTTGTTTATACATAGAGGAGGCAATGGCAGTGGCCCAACATCACGATGCCGTATCGTAAGTCAACGAGTGTGAGAAATACAGGGAATCAGTTGATGGGTTCGTTCAGCTATAGAGTATTAGTGCCATTCAACGTTCCCATCAGATGAGGGATATTCTCTTGTACCTAATGAATAATGAATGATACATACAGGACTTGTAGTTTTAGAAATGGATCTACATATGTACTTGACTCAGTAATGCAGGATCTAGAATTAGCATTTGTATTTTGTACATGCACGTACCATTTATAATACACATTTTAAGGATAATATATATAGATAATATATGTGTATGTAATATCCAGTGGTACAGAGAAGCAGCACGTTGCCTATGACTACGCCAAGCGCCTGCACATGGGCGCAGTGGAGTGTTACGGTGTCGTCACCGATGCCCTGGGGCAGTACCTGGCTTCTAACTCTTCTACTCCAGTGCAGCCGCCAGCCATGGAGTCTTGCGAGTATCTCAACATCAGCGTGTGCCCAGCCACTGAAACCAACAATGTATGTATATAACATACATAATGTATATATATATATATATATATATATATTTATTTATTTATTTATTATACATTTCTGCATCACGTGAGCGTTCCTTATTCTCTCATATTGAACGTTGCGTATTGAACTCTCCAGGGCCTCTGTGTGGTTGTGGACAACTTTAGTATTAGATGTGTAGCGGAGTTACCTCTGAATGACAAGGCTTTGAAACACAACCGTTTTACTATTATGGAAAAGTATGCAATCACTTTATTATGCTTTTATATATACATGTATGGGGATGGCCTGCAGTATTTCACTTTCATGCTTGTACATGTATTTTCACTCAAGTGAAAATACATACGCATGCTGGTGAAATATTTCCCCATATTTTACGCTGACTCATGCAATAAGTATTATATATGTATGCGTGTAATTATATATATATAGTGAGATACAGTCATTAAGTTTGACTACTTATTCTATCTTATTTATTTATTTATTTTTGTTATGTACACTATTAAAATGCTCATTAGATGGTGTTGGTGATTGTTTTTTCCCCCCGTACAGTGATTGATGTTTTATAATGTTGTAGTTCAACGTGATCGTCTACAATCCTATTGGTCGATCGAGGCATCACGACGTGCAAGTTCCACTGACCACTAATGATGTGGTGGTGACAGACAGCTTGGGGAATGCTATTCCTGCTCAAGTAAGAAAAGAGTTCCTTGTGATAGATTTACATAAATCTCTAAGACATTATTAAATTACTTTATTGTGTGTGAAAAGAAGTTTGCAATATGTTAGGAGATTTTCAGTATGAAAATCCAGTGTGTGTACTTTGAAAAAAAAAATGTGCAGTTACTTTTAGAATTCAAAACTACTTAATATCTTGTTAAATTCACTTTCTTGTATTAATTTTTTTTTTTTTTTTTTTTTTTTTTTTAACCCTACACTTTATAATTTTTTGGTAAAAACTCAGAAAATTGAGATATAGATGAAGATAGACACTTGAATGAGTGATAGTTGAGATGTTTCGTACGTACAGATTGCTCCGGTGTCTGCTGCAGTGAGTAGAGTGCGTGGCAAACGGGGGACTGCGGAGTATGAACTGTATTTTAGGGTAAGTATAAATGGTTTCTCTACATCCTTTAATTTATACTAGTTATACGTTAAATAATATAAATATTATGTGTAGTATAATGTTTAGACTCGAATTTGTAAACCCCGGATACTGTTCCTTTATTATGATTTTCATATTAATTATATTATTATTATTATTATTATTATTATTATTATTATTATTATTATTATTATTATTATTATTACTATTATTTTTATCATCATCATTATCATAATGATTGTCATCATCATTTGAATTTTGTTTTTATCTGTTTGCTCTTTCGAAGGTTCTCTTGCCTGCTCTCGGTTTCGATACTTTCTTTGTTCGTGAAGGAAAAAAGCCAAACCAAACCCGAACATCAACAACATACTCCACTTTGGAAGCCAAGGAAGGCCAAGAAGATATTGTACTTCACAACAAGGTGAACTAACACACTCTCACAGTGTACTATTGTCTTTACCTGCTGTGCTGGCATGGACAGGATGTACAAGTGGCCATAGATGGCACTACAGGAAGACTAAAGTATATCAGCAACAGACAGCTGTCTCTGAAGATGGATCAGACGTTCCTCTGGTACAACTCCAGCGATGGAGTCAATGTGAACAACTCTCAGAGATCTGGGGCGTACATATTTAGGTATGTAAGTGAATCACCATCTGTTTCTCTTTCATGCCAGTTAAAGGTTCTATGTACATATTTGAATTCACTCACATAGGCTGTCATTTTTTGTTCTTTCTTTAACTGTTGCTCATCCTGACTGGTCAGTCCAAGCAGGTGACCATCACCTGTGTGCTGTACTTGTTTGTTGGTAGGTACTGTATTCTATTCTTTGAAAGTATGATCTGTTCGATCGTTAAAAACACTATTCGAATAGGACTCTGATGATTTCACTCGTCCCAGAGACTAGTGGATATCAGGAGATCCTAAAAACCTCTTGTTTCCCAGTGCCATTGTCCAAGCTACTGTAGACCATCTCTACTCATTATCTGCCATTAAATTAGAGATTCACTTGTCTTTACTGGTTGGATTGGACCCCTCTCGCGAGTTACTTGTTAAGGACCTGATCCTTAGTCCTAACCCTATGGAATATTGTCTTTATTCTTATCCCATCTTGGTGGATGTAATACATGTATATTGAGCTAGCCATGTCTTTTACAGAAATCTCAATCAATTACATTCTGTATGTGTCGTATTTGTTGTTTGATAGACCTAACGGAACTGCTGCATGGAATGTACTAGATAAAGGAGCCAATGTGAAAGTCAATACAATAAAGGTGAGATATTGTACTAACAAGTGGTTTATGATTTCAACATTCAAGCTTTTTTTCTTCTTCTAAACTTATGAATTATGTCATGTGTATGTATGTTAATTTTCACGTATTGACAAGTTTTTATGTATGTGGGTACATACGGGTGCCAGTGCGCAGATCCAGTGGGTGGGGTAGAGGGTAGCAGGGCCCTCCTCTTTTCCAACGAAGTCCACTGACGAATAATTCAGCTTATCAGACGGGCCACTGCATTGCTAACTTCTGATCTTCATCCTTAAATTACCAAGGCTATAATGAGAGCAGATATGAACTTCTGATTTTAGCAATTGTGATCACTTTCATTATTCACTTTTTAACCTTGCTTTTTGCTTACAAATTTTTAGAATACTTCAAGGGGGGGGCTCCCCTTTACCCCTCATATTGTAATAGAATTTGTAAGCTTTGATCAACATAATATATTCCACCCCCCCCCCCCCCCCCCCACCCCATCCTGTCATTAGCACTGCATCTGCCCCTGCAGTGTGAACCCCCAGTACAAGCTTATGTAAGTAAGAAATCAAGTGTAGCTAAACAATGTCTGCTTTATAGGACATGCACAGAACTATATTCATACGTAGAAATACAGAACTTCCAATGTCTCATTTAATTTAGTTTTATTTGTGATCATTGCTGTTATAAATATTAGGGGCCACTTTATGAAGAGGTGCAGCAGACGTACTCTGACTGGGTCCAGCAGAATATCCGCCTCCACAAAGATGGATCCACGATTGTGTTTGACTACATTGTGGGACCTATCCCATTCAAGTTAGCATGACACTACACACGAGTGTGTACTGGTATGGAATAAGAACAATAATAATAATTAATAATAGGAGTCGTCAACTTAATTAGTTTTTCTTAAGATTTTTTTGGACAAAAAAATAACGTTGCTATAGATTGCCATGGAACTTCATAGCACGCACAGGCGAATTGGTACAGAAGGGTACATGTACGCTTAAGTCATATTGAACGGAAGACAGATTTATGCATGTATCATAAGTATGTATACATTGTGGTGTGTGTGTATTTCCATAGGGATGATCTGGGGAAGGAGATAATCACTCGCTTCAGTACCAATGCTGACACTAATAACACGTGGTATACAGATTCCAATGGTCGTGAGATGGAGAAGAGAGTGTAAGTTATCTCTAACCACAACATTAGAATTCATAGATACACCTACAATACTTACATAATGCATTGGATGTGAATTGTGTGACAATTAGCAAGCTTATGAATGAATTCGGTATTACGTACATACTTCAATTAAAAATTTTCTTGACGATGAGAGGATGCAAAAGTTGACCAATCATAGTCTTTACCACCAACTGTCTTTTTATGAGTGTACGAGGTTGTTGTAATAACAATACATTGTGGTCACAACAGGGTTGGGGTCAACCACATATGGTATTTAAGCTTTGGGGGGTATTTGTATTTTCCTAAAGTGAAATATTTTTATTTGTACATATCAAATACTGTTTTTTTTTTATCATTGAGCTCTGAAACTAGTATAAAGGAAAAATTGATCACAGCAGGTCCAGCACAGCGTACCGAGGTTACCGGTGGTTAAGGTCATGGAGGACTAGAAAGGGACGAAGGCCCCACGAGGGAGGGGCGGGGCTGAGTTACGTATAAAGGTGTGAGGGATCAGCACGTGGTATTAGAAAAGTAACCGAACCCACCAGCATGGAGGGGAATGTGACTGGGAGCACCAGAGCCACAACAGTGCCTGAAGGCTCTGGTGAAAGCTGCCCCACCCACCTCACCCGAAAGTTAAAGGGAGAGAAGGGTATGGGGGTGCAAGGTTCTTTCCGAGAATGACTGTTGGTACTCTCGTGACGGGCATCAGTCGATGGGAGGAGCAGCTGCTCGGAAGCGATTCGCAGCACTGTGAGCGGCAAGCATACGGCTAATGCCGAGGCTTGACGCTGCCCAAATCCGGCCGAGGCAGAGACTCTATGCCTAAAAGGGCAAATAGGCCATACCGACTGCCACGCCTCCCGTAAACACTGCATGTATGGGAAAGGAGAGAAAAGAGATACCTCCACACACACACAAAAAAATGCAAATTTTCTTGCTGCCGCTAGGCGGTCATACGCACCTGGCAGAGCCAGGATGCCTGTGCACTAAGCATGCACTGTGAGCCGTACAAGCAAAGCTCCTGGAGCCGGGCTAGGAACTCGCAGGAGAACAGGCCTTTCCTCACAGCAAGTGGTGTGGGCACCCAAAGTCCCACCTGGACCATCTGTTTCATGAGGAAAGGCCTTGAATTTGCACCCCAGCAAATGCCAGGTACCCAATCACAGCTGGGTGGACTGGTGGGGCTGGTGGACTGGTGGGGCTGGTGGGAGGCAGATGGAAAATCAGATGGAGAGTTGGGCTTGAACTCAGGACCTCGGGCCCTGAGCCCAGGACACAACCACTACACCACACAGCCACACACACACACACGCACACACACACACACACACACAACAGTAGGAGACGACCCAGCAGGTAACCTAAATTATCGTAATTATGATCCACACAACCATTAGCTAATGGGGGATGCAATGAAGTATTTGTAATAGAAATACTATATCTAAGAAAGATATATTTGTATTTGTGTTTTATATTTGAGTTCATCAAGTATTTGAATTTTCTTTTAAATATTATTCAGAGTATTTGACCCCTACCCTGGGTGTCAATGGGTCAATATGGTTGCAAACTCTTTAACACATGTATGTATGTATGTATGTATTATGAAACTATCTTATGAAACTCTCTCATGTTGTTATAAATGACTTATTCTCCTGTTGCTGTGTGTGTTGTATTAGACTCAACTACAGACCAACTTGGACACTGAACGTCACAGAGCCTGTGGCTGGCAACTACTATCCTGTCAATTCTAGGATATTCATGCAGGTCTGTATGTATGTATGTATGTGAGATAAAGGTTCGGTGCAAGTACTACGTACATTCTATTGCAGGTTGAAATTAACTGGGTGGCTATGTCCCTTTTATTATTATTATTATTATTTTTTTTTTTTTTTAAATTTATTTATTTATTTTTTTGCTATTGATCAATCTATAAATGGGCAAAAGTGAGAAAGTTTCAATCTAAGACGATTGTGCATGTTTGAGATGGTATAAGTGTTGTTGACACTTTATCTGTATGCACAAATTTACACTCTGAATGTCGAATATGCTACACATCATTAGCACCACTGAGCACAGGCATGTGATGGTGGGGGGGGGGGGGGGGGGGGGGGATGCAATAAAAGATTATATACATAATAGGTATCTAGCTTGAGTTCTTTTTTTTTGTTTGTTTGTTTTAAATGTTGTTGTTTTTGTTTTGTTTTTTTGTTTTTTTTTGCTCATTTTGAATTGGGTTCATCAGGTCTTATTTGACATGTCCCGTTACAGCCACGAATTTGTTTAAGGACATCCATCAACCTGACTAATTTATTCTTCTGATCTCTTTATCTAGTTTAATGATGCCAGTGTTGGGTCCTCTCAGTTCACTATCATGACAGACAGATCTCAGGGAGGAGCCAGTCTCAATAATGGACAGCTGGAAATAATGGTAATGCACAGGAAACTTCACAATTTATTTCTCAGCCTTCTTTAACTCATTAGATGTATTCTCTCTCTTACACAGGCTTTTTTTAATTCCACGGATAGAAAGATCTTCGAAAAAAGATAATTTTCATTAGTCTGTTGAGAGTGAGACTGTAGCATAGCAGTACCCCTTACCAGTATAAATACAGAATTGGAGTGTTTGTTCGCCGGGTGGTTGTCGTATGCATTAAGCAAGCGGTCCTGGGTTCGATTCCCGGTGGGGACCAAATATTTTTAATTCTGTATTGTTTAAATAGCCTGTGAAAGAGAAAGAATACATCTAATAAAGAAAAGAAAGCTGAGAAAGAAATTGTAGAGTTAGACTTGATATAATGTGCAAGTTGAGAGTGCTTCTGAGATATTTGTAGAGATACCTCTATATTATACATGTACAGCATCCCATGGAATGTCCCACTATCCCATGGGACTGTGGGATGGGATGGACAATTTACGGCGTTTCTGGACATCTATGATGTATAGTATTATACATACAGTGTAGTTAATTACATCAGACACAAGTTTTTAATAAGGATGGTATTTTTTTAATTTTTTTAATTTTTTAATTTTTAATTTTATCTATTGAATGCATAAGTGCAAATGGAAGATGATTATCCATAGAGAACACACAAACGGGACAAAATGCCTACTAATTAAAAATATATTTTATTTCTGTGGATAGCTTTCTAATTTAAATCACTTAGTATACCGGGTGAGGTCAACGCATTGAAAACTGTTACTATGTATGTTAGTATTACAGTTATAGAGTGAATCTCTTACCAAACTACTCAGACAAGCTTGCCTTTTCCTCGTCATGTTAGGTTCACCGTAGGACGCTATATGACGATGCACGTGGAGTGGGAGAGCCTATTAATGAGACAGGTGTGAACGGAGATGGACTTATAATACGCGGAAAGCACCTGATCATTCTGGACGATTTGAAGAACTCTACAGAGCACCACCGATTGCTGGGGGAGGCACTGATGTTGAAGCCTCAGCAAGTGTTTGTTCGAGCTGAAGGGACCTACAAAGACTGGACTAACCATTACATATCCCATGTAAGCAGTTACGTATGTACTTTAAATCTCTATTGTATATATACTCTCTTAGATGTGTGTATTGTCTATTTTGGCTTATTACCTTCAGCGTGCATGAGCAAGAGAGTTATAGTAGTCATCCTGTCTGTTAGTCTGTCTGTCATGCTCTGATTTTGAGATGACTCACCATTGACCATTGAATTAGGTATGAACTAACTCAGAACAACAATTGAAGTCCTTTATATTGTGCTAGTTTTCAGGCTGATTTTTGAGAATATGTGAATCAGTCAACTTCATGTAGGTACTAAATTCTGTGGGTGCCCCTATTATTATCATGTCGTAATCACTTGAGCAAATAATTTCTAGCTAGCCGTGGTAGATTTGCTTTATGCTGAGTAGTTTACCAGTTGCTGGATTTAGAGAGTTTCAGATTGAAACTACACGTATGAAGACAGCATTTACATGTACCGTTTTTATTGCAAGAGCTATATGTAGCTATATACAGATACATACCTGATTAAGTATACACAAATAATTGATTCTTTACGTCTGAGACATGATTTTGTGATAGCTAGCTAGTTGTCGAGGGTTCGCAGCTATGGTGCTTTATTCATTCTGTAACTAAGCGCACATATTATATTAAAATTGGTTCTTGTAGTTATGTTTTCATTACATATGCTATTCATATCTCATAATCATCAGCTAAAAGGTTACTTGGTGAATTAATAATTATAGTGCTGAATTATTATAAAAATTCACAATAAGGTGGAAAATACAGCAAGCAAACCCATTTAATGTGAATTAAATATCTGCCATTTTATATATCTATAAAGTCAGTATCATCTTTGTCCTCCTCAGTTCTCTGCATTGAAGACAGAACTGCCTCTGAATGTTCATCTCCTAACATTTCAAGTCATGACTGCAGGCAAGTATCTGCTGCGATTGGAACACCAGTTTGAAGTTGGGGAATCCCCCTACGATACCACAGTGACAGTGTCTCTAGCTGTGAGTCAAGAATTGATGTTTTACTAATTTCAGAACTAACAATGTGCATTGTTAACACCCTCTCTAACAACAGGAAACACAGTGTAATCTGTGTTCCATATGGCTTAATATAAGGATAATGTGGGAGGGGGGGGGATTGTGAGATATCTAGTTATTTGCCGGTGTTCAGGCCTAAGGCCTTCACTGACTTGTATTTAACTATTTGTATTCACTTATCATTTTCTTGTAAGCATGTTTCAGTTATTATCGTTGATGTCAGTCGTCGATCTTTTTGTTTATATATTTTATCAATTCATCCTAGTTAGTTCAATTCATGAAATATATAATAGTTAAGTATTCTCTACTTTCACATTTACAGCCAGTGAGGTTGTACACTTTGAAAGTGTGTTTAAACCAAATCATGTGATTTGTTATGTCTTTAGAAGAGATACAAATGTTGGTACATTATGTTTAACTTTTCTGTGGAATGATAGTTTTTGTGATTCTTGTCTAACTGGGAGGCCAGGCTTGAGAGTTCAAGTTTTTAAACACCGAAATGACAATAGTTGTGGTGTGACAACCCACACCACATGCACTCACACAAAGAAAGAGCTACAAACTGATATAGTCCAACTCTATTTTATTCATTCTATTCAAACTAATGAACTCGCTAATTACCATGTAATGTGATCCATACAATTTTCATTCATGCATACATCGTAGTTACCTGTTACCATACAACTTGCCTGATTTTATTGCTCAAACTTATAGATTTACCTTCTGCAACTACTGGTCTATCGAGTTGTTAAGACCTAATAGAGCGGCCTCTCCTGTCACAAGTTGGTTTAACACCTGAGCCTATCTGCCTAGCTGCGATCACACCACAATAGTTATTGACTATTGAACACGATATTATCATATTATATATTACTATACTAAGACAATTGTGTAAATATGTATACAAGAAAAGCATATTATTATACAGAAATAGAAAAGTCACCAATTTGGATGTTCCAAATAGTGCACATCCCGAACACATCTGCATTTAAAATACTTAAAACAATCAATTACTTTGGGCTTTAAAATGTTGTTGTTGTTATTTAGGACCTATTTTTATTTCCCATTGACTCGGCGACTGAGCTTGGATTGGCAGCCATTACTCCTCGTACCAGACTGCAGTGGAAAACAGTAGCTAACTCACGTAAGACGTTTTAAATAAAATGTGTGGTTTAATAAGTGATTGGTTAAATAATGTGTAGTATAAATATCTTGTACACTATAATATTTACTTGGCTACATAGTAATTACATACATATGCTTTAGTCATTCTTTGCTGGACTACATTAACAGTTGATTTATTATTGTAGTAATAATATCATGATTTTTCTCTGTTTAACCTCAGTGACCTATGAATACCAGCAGTATTACTAATCTCTACTACAGTAGCTATTACAATCCTCCACTGTCCTTTTCTCTTTCAGATAAACCTTCCAGCTTTGCACCCATTCAGGGACCTAAGTTCTCAGTGGAATTAAAACCAATGGAGATCCGGACATTTCAAGTTACAATTACACAGATTCATAAATAACTGCTTTTTACCGCTGTCTAAATTTGTTCTATGTCAGACTTGTTATGACTGTATAATACATGATGTAACTGGACAGACTATTTGTATATAGCTCTGTAGTCATTTGTCTTAGTAGTTAATTAGCACATGGACATATTTGTAGTTTTTAATTTTAGTGTTTCAGTTTGGTAATAAAATTGGGATAGCTTTTACTGACAGATAATGAGATCTGAATAGCTTTCAGAGGGGATTCAATTAATGAAATGATTTATGGTATATTGTCATAACTTGCTATGATATTTAGAATTATTATATTATACAAAAATTGATTTTTTTTAAATAAGCATTGAGCCATATAATGTTATACCATAAGCTGTTCAAAATGGCCGAGTGAAATGGACACAATATACTTAATTTAATAGTCACCTTCTTACTGCACAGCTATATGCTCTTTCAATCCCAAGAAGTGTAGAGCTTCTATTAATGTCTAAAGTCAAACTAAACTATTGAGAGAGGAAGGAGAAAGGTGTGAGTTCAAGGTAACAGACTGTTGTGTAGGCATGGTCAGTAGCAGTGGCCAAACTTAATGGCAAAGTTTGATTTTGTGTGGACCTTATAAATTAAACCAAACTGTGAAGAGAGGAAGAGGGAGACATACTATCTGTGGAGCAATAGCTCAACTGGAAGAACGCAAAGAGTTCATAATTTTGTAGCCAATCAGAGATTTAGGCAAATGAAACTTACCCCATTTGGTCAAAGCTCCTTACAACTAATTTTTACTCATGTTGGACGGTCCTTTTTAAAATACTGTACTACTTCAGCCTTTAAATACTTTCTGGAGTGAATGTCAAGGAAGTCTTCATGGGATTCAAAGAGTCCTAGCTACATCAAACTGATGACAGCACGAATGAAAGGCTATGAAGAAACTAGACCTAGCAGGTGTGGAGCAAGGAGCAAGGACAAATGCTTGTTTTCCTGTAAATCATCTGGGAAGTTCTTGAGGTCCCACAATTGAGGCAAGTAACATCAGCCACGTCATCCCCATTGGGAGATGAATTGTTAACATCAGCATCAACTCTATCTCTGGTACTATACAAGCATCTGGTGATGAGCTAATTAGTTAGTCTTCATTAAATGTCACTATACATGAAACCGACCCACTATTTGTAGTTTACACGAGAATTGTCATCCTGTTTTACTTCAAACGAATGCAAAAGGTTTGAACTTGTATTTTCCAAACTAAATATATTACAACCAACACATAATTACAACAAAAAACACACAATAATTTGACAGTGATAGATTTGAATATTATGCAGTGAAAACAGAAACAAAAGTGCAGAAGGAGGAAAAAATATTTATAAGTCAAAATATAACATGTATTCTCTGAAGATAGTTTGCATTAAAGCACAGTGATGTCATTTACTCTCATGCAGCAGACTTCCTTTTTCTGCAAATGAGTGAGTTGTTGTTGTATAATATCATAATAGGAATAAATACGTATAACACAACATGATAAACTATTAATACAAACACAGTAAGCGAAAAATGAATGAGGTACAAGGGAGTCAGCATATTTGCCAATGATATATAAATAACAATAACTGAAGTCAAGCACATTGACTCTGTTCACTGTCAGCCTTCAACAAGTACTCGTGCACACATTCTGTCAGTCTTTCTTTAATTTATTAATGCTTACCAGAATTTGATACTAAAATTTTGGCAGAGGAAAGGGAGACACTACTTTTCTTCATTTCCCTTGTACATAATACTACTGTAGTCAGTTGTTATTTATGAAACGAAAAAATAAAGGTAGACTGATGAAGACTGTCTCAACAGCATAATCATAGTTTCTTCTTTAAGAAATTTTCAAAAATAGCCAGTAAACGTTTAAACCACTTCTTTAGTTGTACCAGTTAACAATAATAAAGCCTAAAGATAACAAAATGAAGCCATAATGCCTCCTTACTCAGATTCCACGTAGCTGGAGGAACTACCTCTGCATATATTGTCTCTAACTTCTTTCGTGATTGTTCTGAAGCCTTCAGTAAATATCTCTACACACAAAATTAACACGTTATAACAATTTGACTAATTCATAAGTGTGGGCTAATTCTTTATATCGTGGGTGGCTCTAAAGAACACTGGAACATAAAAGTTGGGTACAAACATTAGCAATACTATACGATTGATCACACAGCTTGCACACCTCCCCCACCCATCACTACATAAGTTTCAATTACTCAGTAACTAGTAACTCTGCACATTCATCTTATCTTACTCACCCTCAAGCTAAAATAATAATAGTAGTAATAATGATAATTAATTTCACAATTTCTTTCACGGTTAAGCTTTCCGTCGATTCACTGATATTTTCTAGCTAGAAACTCTTCCATAGCTATATCAGCAAGCTAAGGCTTTGTATCACCCATTAAACGCTACGAGGATAGTGTGAAACAACTTGTACAAATATCCAGCTTGTTTCAATAAAGCTTCGCTTGGTAACTGACATCATGATGAGCACACTCAAACAACTAAGAATGGGATGGCTTCAGATTGTTCAACCCCAAAAGCTCCGCCTCAGAGCCTGTCTGGAAATGTTTCATTGGATAAATGATTTTATATTATTCTGAGTGCAAGGCATACAGTAAACGAGAAATATTAAAATGGTGGAGCAGTCAAACGGAACGGCTGCATTTCAATCAAATGGCATACTGTTCAGGGTTTCATACAGAATTTTTTTTCTGGGGGGCACACATTTGTTTGACCACACCCATTTGATTAAAAATCGTCTCTGGTCTAGAATTAGTGACATCAATCTTGGAAGACTAATGCGTATTGCAATTTAACGACCTCAATTAACTGAAGTTAACATTCACCAAATATTAGATATAATACGAACAACAAAATCACAGAATACCATTAAATAGTAAATATTATTAATTTATTTCATGAAATTCTGGGGGGTGGGGGAATCCCAGGGCGCCACTACCTCTATATGAAACTCTGCCATTTCTTTTTTCTGTTTTTAATCGTGGGACAGCCGTTCTAAAGAACAGAATATTTTTTATGCCTGCTGTATCATCCTCCACCCTAAGGTTGGGCGATATACCGGTATATAGTCATGATCGAGGTATCTGTCAATAACCGTCTGGCGGCATCGTGTTGGCTAGCAATTATTGAAATATTGAAAATCTAGAAAAACCGCCAAAACTTACCTGCGCGCGCATAATGTGCAGGAAGTGACGCGCACGTAATAGTCGAGCAGCTGTATTTTTATTCTCTTGCAAGAAGTAAGTATGGCAGACCCTGCGACGACAAGAAGCTTGGAAGCAAGAGTCAAGTGTGGAACTATTTTGGCTTGGAGAAAAAGGATGGAGAGTTTCAGAAGGAGACTGCAATTTGCCGCACTTGTTATCGAAGAGTGGCAACCAAGAATGGGAACACTAGTAACTTGCTTGCACATTTGCGCACTACCCATAGCAATCTTCACTTGCATTTAAAGGAGGCTATGATGAAAGAATCGCAAGCAACGCTAGGAGCGTCAACTTCAAGGAAGAGGCCTGCTGATCAACTGTCACTTGCAGAGTCAGTGGATAGAGTACAGAGGTATTAACGAATTTGAAGCCAGACAAGGTTGAGATGCTAACCTTTTTTTCGAAAAACTTGTAATTGGACCCACAATTCTCCATTTTTTTCCTCATAATTCAAAATTTCAATAATTTCTTTCCCCATCCTTCAAAGTTTCAGTAATTTCTTTTTTCCCCTCATCATTCAAATTTTCAATGATCTTTTTTTTATAATTTTTTTCCTCATCATTCACAGTTTGGCTTGTCATTAGATGTTGTCATCATTAAAAAATTCTTGCTGTTAATTTTTTCCCTAAATAATTAATAATATAAAAATATTCAATATAATTGTCCTGCCAAAATATAGTGATACAATATACCCCAATATCGCCGAACCTTACCCACCCACCCACCATCCTCCACCCACCCACCAAACCCCACCCACCTACCCTCTTGTCCATTGAGCTAAGAGCGTTCCACTGAGGCCAGTGATTGTCCCTCACGAATTCCTATAACAATAGTAGTATCAATAATAATAATAATAATATTAACTAGCAAGTACCCCGCCACATAGTGGCGCTTGACGTATTGCAAAGTAAGAATGCAGTAGCACAAGTTATCTTCCTCAGTTACTATTGGTTAAGGTTACATACGTTTCCCTCTCCTACTCTCTTTTTTCTGAACTATCTGAGCTTTTCTTCTACCCCACCTCTCCTAACTTCCTCTTTGTTACAAAGACTCCTTCTCCCCCCTTAAAATATCCTAGATCTGTCTGTGTGCACTATGAAGAACAGAGGAAGGCACTCACCCTCCTGTCTTCCTCTGGCAGAGATTCACTGAGGTCTTCCTTGAATAAGTTGTAACCCTGCACCCTACACAACTGTATCATAGCAACACAAAATACAACCACAAACACACACCAAAACACACACACCCACAAACGAATATCAAGCGGAATTATTCACTGATAATTTATATACCAGAATCTATTGATATCTATTGCATCTATTCCATTGTACAGACCAATCCCCATTAATGATTGACTCATAAAGAAGTACACTCAATCTCTTCTTCCGGGCACCTTGGGACCTGAGGGTGTCTGTATCTCAGAATTGCCCATTTCTCAGGGAAAGACCACATTTTCTCCAACTCCATGTTGAGACAACCTTCTCAAGAAGCTTCAGTTTCACGCTTAATGTGACTTTAAAGACTCATTCTTAACATGGTTCAGCTAATAATATAATTATTATAAGTTATTATTAGGTACTGAACAGAGCCTGATAACTGTTGCCACATAGAAAATGCATTAAAGTAAACAGGATGTGGCTTAGGGCAATATTTTTCCATATCACCTGTGTTCATAGTTATTACGTTGGGTTATTACGTCCCTCTAGGTTATAAGGTATTCGCGCATGAGCAGTACCTAATAAATTTATTATCCATTGGATACCCGAGAAAATCACTCATCTGATTGGCGGTATTTACGCTCGTGCCTGCGGCACTCGCGTAAATACTAAGCCAACAGACTCGTGATATTCTCCTGTATCAAATGAATAATATATATGTGACCGTCTACGGGAAAACCGGGCACAACGCAGCGTGCGTAATATCGAGAAAAGATCGATCGATTTCTTAAAAATGTATTGTTTCAAGCCTACGGAAGGGAACGGTTAGGTCTATTATAGTGGGAACGACTAAAGCTGCGACGATAAAACTTGGAGAGCTCAATATCTGGACGCCGACAACTCCGTAAGTGCAAAAAAAAAAAATTCGAAGGTGCCGCGTTGTGCCTGGTTTTCCTATAGACGGTCACATATTTATAAGTTTAATATTTAAAGTCACATTAAGCGTGAAACTGAAGAGTTGGAAGATTAGTAATCTCTATTGAAACACTAAGGCATGAACTAAAACTAGACGTGAGAAGTCTATAACCTCAACAGCCTAGGTCTATACCTCAACAATGTTACTATGACTACCAGATTAAGAGGCCACGTACCACATTGGAAGGGTTGGCCGACAGTTTGATTCGCCAGTAACGGACATACTCTCGTCTCTTCTTCCTGTACTCCTTCAATAATCTCAGATACTCCTTCTGCTCCTGCTCCCCTCCCACTTCCTTCAAGAACTGAACCATCTTCAGATCATGCTCCTTCTTACTATTTTGATACCTCGATCTGTAGAACTAAATAAATAAATAAACACAAGAGAAATAAATCACACTCTAGTTTAGAGTGACAGGCAACTGAGATATTGGCACCTGAGTGCATGTACCTTTCAAACACAATGTAAACATTCACATCCTTCACACATGCACCTGGGTTTGATACAGAGGGGAGGGGG
>WLWD01006296.1_pt1 | contig 70669 bp, 33 predicted proteins | sample 6712731 | NCBI WGS metagenome assembly WLWD01 (sample SAMN12718690, study PRJNA576275) | sponge metagenome | isolation source: marine sponge | host: Mycale hentscheli | place: New Zealand: South Island, Marlborough, Capsize Point | collected 2014-11-01 | reverse complement strand
TAATAATAATAATTAGTAATAATAATAATAAAATAATTAATAGTAAAATAATAATAATGATAATAGTAATTAATAATAAAAATAATAAGAATTAATAATAAGAATTAATAACAACAATATTATTTGAGTTGTCTACCAGATAGAATATAGCACTACATATGGAGCTAACATTAAAACTTATTCAAAAATGAAACATGTAGTCTCTACAGCTGTCTGAATGCCACAGAGTGGCACGGGCTATCACACTAACTTCTTGTGTGTGTATTCTTTCCAGCATACAAAAAACTCAATTAATCACCACTAATGTGCATGCCTGCATCATGGGGTCAACTAGAGGTCAAGTGTTGAAAATACCTTTGAAATAGCAAGAGCATTGCCTTTACTGCTGTTTAATAATAGAAGAGGGATGATGGGGAGAGGGGAGGGGAAGTACCAAGAAAAGGGAAAACATTTCTATCCCCCTTTAGAACTTGATGTAGAATCTAGATGTGTACTGTAATTTTAATGTCAATGCTGTCTTTAGATTGGCTGTGGCTATAGCTAAAACATAAATATCAAATGCTAGGATTGCCTTTAGGATTTCAAATGGCTATGGCTAATATCAAACGCTAGGATTGGGATATTTCAAAAATTCAAACAATGCAAATACCAGAGAGTTAAAAAAAAAAATGTGCAAATTAGAGGGGGGGGAGACAAGATTCATCTCTGACCTGGCACATGACCATTGAACTAATGGTAGAGTGTGAGCCGGGAAGCACAGGCCCAGCTTCATACAAACAACGCGTGTACACCACACTTAATCATATTCATAGCTCTTAAGGTGCATGCATGATAGTCGTGCATGCACCTTAAGAGCTATGAATATGAATAAGTGTGGTGAACACGCGGGTGTCTGTCTGTATGAAGCTGGGCCTGTGCTTCCCGGCTCACACTCTACCATTAGTTCAATGGTCATGTGCCAGGTCAGAATAACTGCCAAGCCAGTGACTACCAATATCAACAGAACTTCCCATCACAAATGATTGAATAGGATTGATGAATGCAGTAAGGAACAAGATCATATCCAATAAAACCAGTCAATAGCAAAAAAAAAAAAAGTGTCTACCAGTAGATGGGACTTTAATGTTTAGTTGAAGTGATCACATTGATTATAATCAAATGCACATGCAGAGGTGCACACATATGCATAGACTTATATCTCATCACAGACTTGTATAATATTATTATTATGCAAGAAACTAAGCAATTTTGAAATACAACTCAAGGGGATTTCCTGCTCAAAAAAATAAATAATAAAATGTAAATCTGCCAGATGTTTCTGATCTTATCTCTACCTGTGGCATGCACTAAGTCTATTATCACCAACAAAACAAATGGACTTTCAGACAGTCCATTACACGAGGTATTATAAGTGATTTAGTGCTTAGTGCATAGCAACCTGAAGCCAAATAAACTTGAACTCTCGCCAGCCAACGACACTCGTCAACAGGAAAGGAGAGTCACAAGAAAGAAGAGAGGAACTGATGAAACAAGGATATCATTTTCTCTGTAACTACTAATATATTTTTCAGACAACAACAAACAGTGATATGGCTTGCTATGAATTTAAATAAATTATCTAGTAGTTTATTAAAATTAGGTGTTTTGTCACTATTGAAATTGGCAATCTCTTTACATATCGGATAGCTATGTATAATGTATTGCATTATTACAAAAAAATTGACTGATTGTACAAGTTTTAAGTACTTAGTAGTTCCACAAGAACTGTAGCTATATGATACTTAAGGTGCCTAGCTTAAAAATGAATAAAAATATTCACAATTGAACAAAAAAACAACAACAAGAAATAAAAAATATGAATAGTGTTATAATAAAAAATCGTGAGATTAGTTTATAGTTCTGGAACAACAAATGTTGAGCTCAAAAAAAAATGTTGAGCTGAAATTCTCCAGCACCCTTCCCACTAATATTGTAGTAGCTACTGTGTTTGATCTTGGACAACTAGAAAAGAGTATGGCTATACTTACGATACATGTGTGAGTGTGTGCGCAGAGTGTGTGTGTGTGTGTGTGCATGTGAGTGTGTGTGCGTGCATGAATGTGTGTGCGTGAGTGTGTGTGTGTGTGTGAGTGTGTGGCTGTGTGGTGTAGTGGTTGTGTCCTGGGCTCAGGGCCTCAGGTCCCCGAGTTCAAGCCCAACTCAGGCATTTTTTCCATCTGATTTTCCATCTGCCTCCTACCAGCCCCACCAGTCCACCCAGCTATGATTGGGTACCTGGCATTTGCTGGGATGCACATTCAAGGCCTTTTCTCATGAAGCAGCAATGGACTTCGGGTGCCCACACCACATGCTGTGAGGAAAGGCCTGTTCTCGTGCGAGTTTCTAGCCTGGCAGGAGCTTTGCTTGCACAGCTCACAGTGCCTGCTTAGTGCACAGGCATCCTGGCTCTGCAGGGGCGCATGACCGCCTAGCGACAGTAAGAGAATTTGCATTTTTTTATTTATATTTTGCATGTGTGTGTGTGCGCGCGCGCGTGGGTGCATGTGTGTCTGCGAGTGCTCAAACCCTAATACTTGCAAGATGTTTGTTAATTGATAGAGAGTTGCTAATTATATTCACGACCAACCACTGTACTGCAAACTATACTCCTGAAGCTGGATAATTGAAACTTGTGAGGAATTTTTTCCTTGGTGAATTTTTTTGATTTTTCTGGCACCCCTACACGCATGCTAGTGATAGGAGTTCAACCCAAGATCTGTGCAGTCAAACGTATTCATAACTCACCAAAACTCCTTCAGTCCAGCCATTCAGTCCAGCCACTTAGTAAACCAGTTCTGGATGTCATTGAAGGTGGGATTAATTACATACCTAGATAAACAGAGTACAGTTCCAGTTTGTTCAGCACTTATACCTAAGTATGTAATCAAAGCTTCAGCGCTTAAGGCCAGGAATGTAAACAAATCTAAAAGGTTTACACCATCAGGTGACCATATACTGTTACATGGTAGCGCATGCAGTCTCACTTTCAACTGAAGAATTTAACTTTTACTTGGTATTGCTTATCATTAACACTGTATAATCACATGGGGCATAACATAACTCTCGCTAAATAGAAGGCTTAAGATAGTATGATGTCATTGTCATTGGAAAAAGTGCCACTTGAGTACGACAAACTAGTTCATTCTTAGACATTCTAAGTCAATATTTAAATAAATTAACTTCATAACCGGCTTCTGTATTGAGGGACAAAAAAATTGAATGAATGTAGAGTATGTAAGTTCTTGAGTAGTTCCTATGACAGCAAGTCATGTCGTGAAAAGTTTGGCTATTAAATGCCCAAAATATTAGTCAGAATTACAATGGTTGATTAGAAAAAGTTTTAACACTGTTACCACTGATACGAATATAAGAGAACATTAACAACTACATCACTAAAGCAATGACAACAACTGATGATGATACAATGATGACAATGACAACAATCATGATAACAATAATAAATTAACAATAATAATAATAATAGCTAATACCTAATAATAATAATAATTCACCATCATTGTGTGTCAATATTAAACGTTGATATAAGAGAAAGATAATAGCTAATTACAAAACAACAACAGGTACACAAAAATGCAAAAGCAAACAACAACACAATAACGGCAACAATAAGCAACAAAGAATACAAAACATTTACCGCTATAGAGGCTTCCAATAGGTCTTGGGTACACCCTATCCCCAGACCCCAGCGCAGACCGAGGAATAACAAGACCGATACTGAAAGTAAAGGCAAGAAGAGGCACACACGCCGCCGCTCTCCCCACACGTGACTAGCCCGCGCGATAATGTTGCTAAGCAACAATAAAAGTGGCTGGTGCGGTAAGGGGCTCTCGGGTGGTTAAGTCATTGCCGTCCTGCTAGCTCTCTCTAATGCACCCTCCCAGGAAGGATATGGTGAACATTTGAGTGTAAGTTATTCACACAGACAACACTTAACCTATTCTTAAAAACATGAATAACTAACGTTGCTATGCAATACTAGCTACATATAGTTTATGTAACATTAATTTAATTGATTCAGTCAATTTGCACTACAAAACAAAAACAAAATATGGAATAAATTGCTCTCTAGCTTCTTTCTATTTAAGTGATGTACCAAGCCAATGTATAATACTTATTGCACCAGTCAGTGTACAATATGGGGAGATATTTCAAGAGCACCATATACAAGAATATTTCCACAAACTGAAAACTGAAAACCAGTGTGAGAGTAAAGTGTCATCCCTATATGGTATAACAAGTGTAATAAATTGTATCATACATTGGACATTTTTCCAAAATAATAAAAGTTTTTCTTCAAAGTTTTGTTGTTCAGAGGTAACTCAGCCTTACATCTAAAAAAATACAGTTGTCCAGAACTACAGATGGTCGCATTAGAGCATTCAATGCAGTGTTCAATCAGAAATAATCAAGGGAAATGTTCAATGTACGATAAATATTATTTCATAAGTTAGACCTGACTACAATATCTCAATTGTATAGCTTTGATCTCGCCAATACACTGCTTTTTTTTTTTAACATTAGTTCGTATTTATGCTCAAAAAAATCATACCCTGAATAATAAGAACTTTTGTCTCCATTGTTTAGACAATTAAGAATATATAAGATACTACATAGCAAGCTTATCAACGTGACTTGCCTTACACTTACATTAAAAGCATTCACTTGGACTTTAAAAATCATTTAAAAGTTAACGCTTGTTAATTCAAGTCTGCAATCTGCTTCAGAACTTTTGGGTCATCAAAGGAGTGCCCAAGTCTGTGAAGTACAGGCTTCATTCCATTATCACGTTATATTGATGGCATAGGCTAATCACCCATGGGAATGCCTATGTGTCTTTAATCTAAGTTCACAAAAGGCAATTGGTGTCTAGTGCTGTGGTGGGTTTGATGCGTGTGATTCCAGTAGGCTTCTATTGGGAGAGTGTTGCTTGATGTACCTTGGAGGACATTAAGATAACGTGACAGCCTCAAAAGTTTTTTTTGTTTTGTTTTTTGTTGGAATAGACCACACAGCACGCAAGCCAACTTGTCCAGTCATTACCGCCCACGAATGTGCTGCCCTCCCAGGTTTCGGTGTTAGTAAACTTACATGCTGTAGTTTCGTCTGATTTTTTAAGTAGTATCTTTTTATTTTTTATTTTTTTGTCTTTCTCTGGGTGTGGCATTGTGTGTGGTATTCTGTGGGTTCATTATGCCTCAGGAATGGATCATATAAGTTATTCATAAATCAATGAAGCCTCACACACTAGTCTTTAATGGTGAGGTGTGTGGACACAAAAATCATATTATTTTTCAAATGTTTGCAGTTGTACCGTACCACTCACGGTGTGGTTTATGGATTTGATGATATTTTACCTAGTACCTTATTTGTATGTGCCAAAGCCATAATCCAGGCATCATGATTATTGCATGTCTCTTAGATCAGACCTGCTGCAACCAAAGCCAGTCAAGCCATGGCTGGACACTTTGAACTTGTCCCAAAAATGTTAGCTACAAAAGAGTGTATACAGTTGCACACTAGTGTGACCGACTGCAACAATCAAATTTTTTCACTAGCTAGTGTTAATGTGGTCATTCAAAACAGATTAGGTAAAGGGGTTGCTTTTGATATTAGAGTTGACATGGGTTGTGTATTTAATGCACTTTTTCTCACAGCTTTTAGTTTGTAAGCGCTCCCTTCATCTTGTCAACTTTGACACCCTCTAAATTACAGCACTCACGCAGCAGTATCAATAGCAGAGTTGGCAGAGATCAAGAGTGGAGTTAGAGTTTTGGGGATATGATTCAATTGAACTCCAGAAGAATATGTAACAGAGAGAAGTTATTGTCATCCTAAGTAGTACACATAAGACTTGTGGACATTCATTTTTAATTCTAATGAATCGGATGTCCTTCTCATTTTCCACTGGATAAGATAACGTAAAACCAAATTCCCTCTCAGATATAAATGTGCAGTCAGCATTGTCATTGCCATGGCAACAGGTAGCAGGCAAAAAATGCCTGTGAAAGAGAGAGAATACATCTAATGAGTAAAAGAAAGAAATTTTATGAAGTGACAAATTAGCAGATTAAATAAATTCCACGGATAAAAAAATATTTAAGCAAAAAAAAAGAGAGAGAGAATTTTCCTTGGTCTGTTGAGAGCGAGACTGTAGCATAGCAGTACCCCTTAACAGTAGCTATAGGTATAGATTTGGAATGTTTGTTTGCTGGCTGATTGTCGTAGCTCAGTGGTAGAGTGCTTGCGCATTAAGCAAACGATCCTGGGTTCGATTCCCGGTGTTGACCAAATATATATATATATATATATATATATATTTTTTTTTTTTTTTTTTAAGCCTGTGAAAGAGAGAGTGTACATCTAATTCTAATTAATTCACCAACTTGAAAAAAAATACAATAAGCATGTACACTTACATTTAAGTAAATATATTTCTATCAATTCCTGATACTTCATTTAAGTATTAATTATGCTATGTGTTCAGCCACACCCATTGTTGGACTAGATTAAAAGTGATTTTTATGAGCCTGATTGATGCGGATTTTTACACTGCATCCTTAATATTACTCCTATCTTTTTAATAGTAAGCTAATACCACATGTCAGCCATGTTCAAACACAAACTTGTAATTTGATGGGATATACTTGAGAGTTTTTTTGTTTTTTTTATTCCTACCACCATTCAGTAATTGGATACCAATGTTACGCCCCACATCCGGACAAATATTGATTATGTGGGAGTGTGTACATATTTTAATTCAAGATCAAATTGCCACCACTAAGTACAATTTATTTAGTGCCTGTGTTATTCGGTATGTGTGGATTAGCCGTTTATATTACTGTTCACACTGCATTCCTAAACATTTGTTAAGCATACTAGACAATGGGATAGTAAAAGATATCAATTTCTAGGCCAGCCCATTTCTCAGTTTGAATTTCTCACCTGTTGGTATTGCATACAAACATATTAATAGCTGCGCACGCGCATGCAAACACACACATGCACGCGCATTTCGTTCTGTATGTTTAAAAAATGAGGTTCGTTGGAAATTCTTGGAGAAAGTGAAATGTATGGATTTTTCTAATCTTTATGATGTACTGAATCAGGAAAGTAATGTTTACATTTTTTTTCAAGGCTTTGAATACTTGCTATTTGGATCTCAAAATGATGGCCATTTTAGACGTCAAGCGAAGGGTTTTTTGAACGAAATTTTAACTATGTGATATTCAATATCTAAGCTAAACTAGGATTTTATATCTGCAATTTTACAAGATTTTGAATGTGTTCGAATCCAAAGGCGATTGAAGGATACTACTGAAGAGATGTTACTGGCATCAAATGCAGTTTGGCATCGTACCTGCTATTCTAATGCCACCAATAAAGTTCAAATTGCACGTGATTACATCCGCAAGCAAGACGTATTGTCTACAGGATCATATTTTGGTAAACAAAGAGGGCGGAAAAGGAAACGTTTGGAGATTGATGAACCATCAACCTCTTCTGAGTCTCCCTTTACGCGATCCTCCACATCACCGCTTAACAGCTCCCTGTGCTTTTTTTGTCAAGCGGATGTCAGCCAGGAACAGTTGATTAAAATCAGCACTAATAGTGCTGGTGAGGCTCTCAAACATGCCATTGAGGTATCACAGAATGCAGTATTCAGAACAAGATTGAATAGTTCAATCGCAACCTCTGATGCACATGCAATTGACGTCAGGTATCATAAGCCATGTTGGACCAAGCATGTTTTCCATGTCTTGCGAGGTGAAGCCACTGAATCAAACAAGCAGACTAAAGATTGTTCAATGCAAATTGCAAGCTTGATTGAACTGATCAATCTGGTCGATATTCAAACACAAAATAAAGCTTATCTTTCTATCAATGACATTGAAAGAGCTTACATCAACATGCTTGGTGGTACAGAAGCCTTGGAAAACCATGTACCTACATTCACTAGAAAATGGCTGAAAAACAAAATTCTTTCGGAATTGCCCAGAGTGTTCTACAAAAGGACAGGAGGAAACCTGCTGTCCTCTACTCTCCAGAAGCTTGTGAGGAAGAAATGGTTCATACTGCTATTACAAGCAATGACATGGACAAAATGAAGCTTGTATATCAATGTGCACTCAGAGACAATGAGAATAGCAGTGGCGATGATTTGTAGTGTGTATATACTATTACTGTCACCCAGAAATAACAATGTTGAATAGGCCAACATTATATGCATAAGAATTATGACATTCATAATTTTGGAACATTATATGAAAGGTATGGTATCTTTATGATACTCAATAACCTGTAGCTACATAGGTCCATCATTTGACACAATCACAAATTCAAATCAAAATTAGGTTATAGAATAGTGGTTATTTGAATTTCACCACAGCCACCTTATATATACATTGAAAAAAATGTAAACATTGGTTTTTAAAACAAATAAATAATATATTTTCATAAAAAGGGAGTTTACACTTTCTCCAAAAATGTCCAACGAAATTACATATGGACCCTGACTAATTCTGCAATTACCAGGCATTATTATTACATTATTTTTTTATTCACCAATTGTGTGTGCTATATTTTCTTCTACACAGGTTATACTTCACCTGAAAGGGATTATTACTAACACAGGATTGAGTTGAAAATTTAAAAATAGAGCAAGCACTGCACCTGTGGCTTTTAGTTCCAAGAACATCTGATCTGATCTGGACCTTGACCTTGGTCAATTCAACACTGTGAGCAACTTCCACATGTGCATCTGGCGGGTATGTATACGTTCAGATTATACTCATGTCTTGTTTATCATGCCCGGCTGAGTGCATTTGTCCAGGTTCAAATCTGATCTGGCATAGCTAGCCAACATCCCTGACCTTAACCATTGCAGCATATCAATAAGTCGTGTTTGCAGTCAAAAAAATATACGTCAGATTACAAAGCTGAATGGAAATTTAAGGTTTTAGGGAAAAAATTGTTTTTAAGTATCCTTACAACAATGCAGCATGTGTGTGGCAGGCACACAGACGCGTGCTACCAGCTCGTGTGGGGCCTACAAGTTGCACTTATTTTCACCATAACCTGCCACTATTCAGAAAATGTGCTCCTTGGTATTTGCAGGATGAGCTAGCAGAATGCATGCAAGCACAAGGAGTGCTGCTCCATGTGGCTGTTTGCAATACCAGCTGTGAATACGACTCCTGTTTCATATTCTATAAGTGTAATAACTAACACTTAAACTGCAGAAGAACTTCTGTATTTCCTGATGTAGTTCAATATGCTTGTACTACATATTAGGAGGGGGGTGGGGTGGGATTAGTAAATACTCAGTTGAATCTGTTGGAATTTTTTTTTTTTTAAAGACGGTCGTAATAATTCAATTTGTTTTCTACTGAAGATGCTACATCATAATTGGAGTGACATTGTTGTGATTGGGTGTGGTCAGAATAATGTAAACTTATTATTAATTTTCAGTTAATTAAATACATTTTTTAAGTTTGGAATTTGTTGTGTATATCCAGAGCTGTGTCGATGTCCCTCAGCAAGCGAATGAGAGAGGAGTCTGTGATCTAGGAGTGACATCAGCATTGAATGTGTTATCAAGCTGCAGAAGTACTCCAGAGTGTCTGCATGTACCAGAAGTTTACTTCATTTACCAGATGAACAGGAGACCATGCAAATTACCAGTGAGTTCAGAGGTGCAGTTAGTGCTGGTATTAACACTAATACTAGATGAAGCACTGAGGGTTCGCAAGGAGGTGCTTTATTTCTTTTCTTTTTTTTTCTTTTTTCTTTTTTTCAATCTTTATCCAGAATTTCTCAACCTGCTTGAGAATCACACACACACACATACACACTCACATATACACACATACGCACACATACACACACACATGCACATACCACACACTTGCATGCATACACACATACACACTCACAACAGTAGCCAACATTGGTAAGTAACAATACTCTTGGAGTTATGGCATGAAGCTTAATTTAATCATGTCCAATATATAATAATATTAAATTGTGTATATATGTTGACCTCAGTCTCAGAGGACAAAGGTTAGAAAGTGAAAAATCTAGAACCAATTTTAAGCTAAATAGTCATCTTTATATAAGTTATTCTGTCTATACTTAACACTCATTATCACTTCAATTATCAGTTAGAGTGGCTATGTAGGGTAATTATCACCAACGAGAGGAGTTCACGGCATAAGTATTGTAGAAAAGTCGTTGCATAATAGTTTGCCAACTATTGCATAATATTAGTATGGTTATGCAACTCATGCAGCAATTGTTCCAGTAATAGCCCGTGCAACCACAACACAGCTGATTGAGAGCTCTGAGTGTTGATATGAATGGCAAAATGACTGTCAGTTATGAAGATTTACTACTTATCAGAGTTACCAATAATAATAGAAATGTAATTGAAAGTCAACATGATGTAGTAAAATTCATTTTCTCTTGATTAAGTCAGTGTTGGGAGGGGTGTAAATGATAGAGGTGTTATAGAATCTACCAGATTCCTTTCACAACATGAATGGGTTAGTCCCTGCTCTAACTTCTTCTCCAATGGCTGCTAGTGGAAGCATGATGTTTCCTTCGCGAGGGTTGAACATAGAGGTCATGTACCAACACTGACAAAAGTTAGCAACAAATAAAAGCCCTTTGTAATGTGTGGCCTCACGTAATTGCTGTGTCACAACCAAGTCCACTAGGATTCTTTTGCGTATCCTTTTTTTTTTTTTTTTTTTTTTTGGCTTTTTTTTCTTTATCTTTTTCTATTTTTATTTTATTTTATTGAATTTTAATTGTCTAACCTTGTGAGCATGCTCACTAGCCAGAGAAATGTGTATTTTAAGTACTTAGTGTACAGGATCCACTACTTCAACAACCTGGAATGCATGAAATTAGCCATCAAAGCTGTGAACAATGTTGTGCATCAATTATGGAAGAAAATTGCTATTAAACTTCTAGCCAAGATCTCAAAATATACAAGCTCTCATGGTTTTACTGCAATAGCATATGTAGTCAACGATGTTTCATAGTCCTATATAAGGATGTGCATATGTTGAGTATATTTTGTCAGCTAGTCAAGTGTGAAATTTGTGATTATAACCAATCAGTGGGTGGACGGCCATAAATATTACAGTTGAGTGAGCCAGCCATCAGAGTATGTATTATCTTTGAAATATATATATGTATCTCCCAGCAGCCTGCTTAGAGTGCTGCTATGGCAGCAGTAATACAAGTAAGGATTCTCAAATAAGCTCTGCCTTATATTTGGTAAATGCCCATCTCTAATTACTATTGAGTGAACTAGACCATGAAGTCGGGCAATCCCTCCCACACGCCCTTCTTTCTCTCCACTCTTCTCCTAATTTATCTGCATTTTCTCTACATACGTTCCCACTAGGTTAATCTGGTCCTTGCCAATGAGACTACTGTTCTCCTTCCTGTACTGTATGATACTCTATGACATCACCACTTATTACTGGGCCTTAGGAATCTTGGGTTTTGCCCTAGGATGTGCATGTAGTGTCTTTCAGAGAAGAAAGCTTTAATCGTAATAAGTGTAGCTATGTATGTAGTTTAGCATTCTTAGCTGATTGTCATTACAAGAATGTAGCACTTGCTGTTGTGCTTTGTTTTGTGGCTGTTTTAGCTACTATAATAATTATTATTATTTATGATTTATTATTCTTGTTGTTGTTGTTGTTGTTAGGTATTGATGTAATAAAAAGAGCTGAGCAAAATTTATAGCTTATCTTTCCAGAGGTGACTTGGTTGTAGAATCCATAGTGTGAAGTATTCATATGTACCAATTACATGTAAAAAATGAGACCGAAAATAAATAATTGACTATTTCTAGGTGTAGACTTGTTTCCTGATACATGTAATTATAAAATCTCATAATGAAAAAGTGAAGTTAATGATATTTAGTTTTAATGATATTTAGTTTTCTTTTTAACAGACAAAACTTTTTAGTGCCCGATAGATAGTGTGGAGCTTCTACTTCAAACTCGCATGCCATCAAGGTAAATTTCAGTTGGGATACGTATGTATAATTATTGATTGATTGAAGCAATGCCTGATGTTTGTACTGCAATACAATGAGAACAAGGATTAGTGCAGGATATATAGTTTTTACCACTCCAGGGGCCTCTGTGATCCAGTGACAGGACGCCTATAGAAATGCTCCCTAATATGGTATAACTAGATTATGCAGTAGTATTTTACCCTAGCATATCAGGTGTTGGGAACCGATCCAGCCCTACAGTAGAGTGTCCAGTCAGTCACGAGAATGCACTCTCTCATCCCCTCACAGGAAGTGTTGAGCAAAACGTTACTTCTAAATCTACTGCAGCTACTGGGTTAACTCCATAGGACTACAGTCAGCTGGTGCAAGTTCCTGTGGAAGTGGTGGTCACCGGTGGAAGTGGTGGTCACCGGAGGAAGGCAGTAATTGGGTTAGGTGGTGTGAATGAACCGCTTCCACTGCTGAACTCCTGGACGTGATTCTCTCATGTATATTTTAAGCTACAGTGTAATGCACAAAGTCAGTGGGTCATAATACAATTGTGCATTTCTTTTATTGGAACGAACAAACATCTGCCCATCAGATCACTTTTTTGTAGTTGTTGTTGAGTTTGCTTCAGAGTCACGTTGAGTTTCATATATTTCAAAGAATTAAAGGGAGCATTAGAGCTCGGATAAACACTGGACCTGGTCGTTATGGTTTGTTTGTTGTTTTTGTTGTTGTTGTTGTTTTTTGGGGGGGTGGGCATAAAGAATCATTTAGCAAATAGTAATTTAGTAGGAATTATCGTAAATATTTTAATTCAATGGCGTGATGGTAGGCACAGCTAGCCTAATATTGGTAAAGATAGTCACCAACAAAAACCAACAGTACAGCAAGTAAACTGAAGTTTGCAAGTAGCAGTGACGTTTATTTTCAAAGGCAATCATTACATAAAGTTGAAATATATGTTATATTCATAAATCTCCAGTTTTCCAGTAAAATATACACACTACATGAGTCAGAGTATGAAATGGTGAAATATTTCACAACCGGGCTAATTTATTTTCACAAGCCAGAGGCGAGTGAAATTAAAGAGTGAAATGTCTAGCCATATCACTCTGACAGAGTGTAATAAGTGGTTTATTCCACACTAGATACCTACACTACGGTAGTTAGTACAGGGACTAGTAACTCACAGCGTAAAGCTTGGCTGGTTGCTATAACTACAAGGGCAGTGAGCTTACACAAGCTATACAGCATGTGAGTGTGAGATATCATGAGTTATTTTACTGGTCGTGTACCTAAAAATAATGATGTGCCTATATTTAGAGTGGAATAAATACAGATTTCTTTACCTTGCCCTCCTGCTGTATGTGTGGGTAATAAAACAGTTAAAATGTGGTTTGCATGTAAAACTTATACTTTCTATATTTTGATGAATAAGGATATAAATATAGCAAGCCATGAATCCATAACATGTATTATTTAAAAAGGAGCGGGTAGACACTGTATAAATGTTCTTATGCACAAATGTCCACTAACATCAATCAGATTTGACATCAGAGTCCAGGCAATTAACTGTGTGCATGAGAACTTGGTAACCGCCATGTTAGATCATTGGATTCTTCATTCCCATTTCTCTTGGCGAGTGTCCTCATGTATAGCTACCAGTTCTGGGAAACTCAGGGTGTGGGTGTCGTTACCTAGTAACTAGATGCAATGATGGATTTTTTTTTTCAGTAGTAAAAACTGTACCATGGTTCTATTTCAATTGGTTTAGATGAAGTGAAAGATACAGGAGGTTTCTTTTATTGCGTTTGTTTTTATCTCTTAAGTATTGTTGACATATGAATTAGAGTACTTTTTTTTACATCAAACCATTAGCCAGAATTTAATTATTACTACACCTGTGTTACCATCCATTATCTAAACTGAAGAATAATGTAGCATACCTTTACCCCTACAGTTGTTTTACCGTAGCTATATCTGCCTTAGCTGCATTCTTTATTTTAACTTGTAATCACCTGCATAGTGTTGCGGTGAAGTATCATTTCATGTGTGTATTGCACATTTCCCTGTCACTTTAAGCCTAGTTTGCTTTAGGTTGGCGCAATATTAAGTCCCTGTGTATACCACACACACACACACACACACACCTGCTGATGTGTGCAATGCTAGATGGCCCCCACTTAGCATGCAGGTGTGTCTATTAACTCAATTACTGGACGCCTGCAGGAGTTGGTGCACATACCATTTGTCTGGGAATTGTGCTAAGTAAGAGTTGTTGTTTGTTTGTTAGTGTTTTCATTTATACACAAAGCTAGTGGTGACTGGAGCTAAAGTGGTGGCCCTCAAGCTTACAAACGAGTGTGTTAATCGTGCTGGGATTGACGAATGATCACTCTCAATTCCACCAGCCTTGTGCGGACGTGTGATTATTTATTATTCTTACTGTGACCATATACATATTACACCCTCTGAAATAAATTACATCCATAAGTATAGGGTGATACACATTAGGTATTACAAAGAATAGTAGAAGACTGGATGCAGTAATAGAAACTGTAGTACATACATGGGAGCTGGGTGTGTGTGTGTGTGTGTGTGTGTGTGTGTGTGTGTGTGTGTGTGTGTGTGTGTGTGTGTGTGTGTGTGTGTGTGTCGATGGGAGAGCGTTAATTTCCACTGAGAATTTGTGCCACGCCAAGTAAATGCATGAAATTGTTGGGGATTGAGAGGAGATAATTGTTTTGATAATTTAGATGACTTGTGGTGTGTTTATTTGCAAAATTTCACATTTTGCTGGTAGCCAAAGCCTCCATTGGTCAGTCCTTACACACAACCTATAGTTTGCCGGGGTAATGATATCATGCCACTACCTTCTGAAGCATTCTTGGATTAGTGCAAGAGACAGTTTTGAGATGAGTTCAAATTTATCATTTATAGTGATGCTGTCAGTCCTTGATGACTAAATGTGAGGGGGTAAGTTAATTATGCTACTATCTGATTCTGCCAGAACAGATACAGCTGAAATATTACCAAATTAGCATTTATACATACAACTATCATAAGCCAATTTGCAAACATTATTGTTATGGGCTGCTCTGGCGACAGAAGTGGTGAGGTCAGTAAGCAGGGCTCTGCTGAGTTGTAAGCCAACTACGCATTCACACATCTATCTGGGCATGCATGTGTGTATGTGTGAGTGTTTAGTATGATTAGGTGGGTGTACCTTGAGTCTAGACACAGTAAAAACTGTTGGAGTGGTAAATGCCGTACATGGTCATTGACTCCTATTTAGCCACCATTGACGGTCACGGCTTGATGGCTTTGAGATATGTACGTACAATGTTTCTTCATCGACAGTCTTAATTTCTGCATCATAGTGTTGCACGATATACTTCTGGATTGACAAGTGCGAGCCACAACTACAAACCTGATGTGTTGACTATTTTTCATAGACTGTGATATAACAACATATATACGTGTATATATTGGAAAATCTCTATTTTTTTTCCTTCCTTTTTTACAAAAAGAAATGCTCCATAAAATGTTTGCCTAATAGACTTTGACACGTCGGGTTAAGTTTAATTAACAATATTGGCTGTTAGAACGAGAAAATTTGCTTTATTTATATATATATATATATATTTTATTTTATATTTCTTTATTTTTTTGTTTGTGCCGATCATATAGCTATTACCCTTATAATTGTGTACCCCTTTTCATCTCTTCCACATTGTATATCCATACCTAGTGTAGAAAGTTGATGTACATATTTAGCAGCAGATTCTTAAGCGATGACACAAGAAAGACAGTCATGACCACTGCTCACTTTGCGTTAGATTTCAGTGAGTATTGTGTGACCTTGTTCAGAGACAAGATGTTTTTGTGTTAGTTAACAACATTCCACGTGTTGCAGACGACCCATTGGGGAAACTTCAAGGAGACATCAGACATCCCAGAAAGAATGGCACTGTGGTAGATTTACATACAACTTGCCTATATTGTTGGAGTTTCATCATTTATCTGCAGTGGATAGTGGGTATGCAGTTCAGCATTGAGCATTTATATAGGCAGTATAAAACCAGGGGTGCCTGTAATTTTTAAATAATTCTGGTATTTTCTAAAGCAATTTATAAATCAATTTATAAATCAATTGCACAACACTTTCTAGCTCTTATGTTTAAACTTCTTGCATAATTCGAACATCCTTGCTTTTTTTTTAATATATACCTAGTAGTAACTGAATAATAATAACTCATTTCCTTCAATGGTGCTCCTCCAGAATTCCTTTAGTTTTGTTAATCACTTATTTCTGAAGTTCGAAGTTCTGCTGAGCAGAGAATGTTTAACGCATCTGTCAGCCACATATTCATAGCCAATAATTTCCTGTTGGTTTTTTTTTATTTTATTTTTTTTATTATTAATCAGTGAATATACATGCATAGTCTGGTACTTTTAATTGTGTTCATTTGACCATGTCTATAGTTTCCAGGAATGTTATATTCTTCTTCTTTTTTTCTTTTTTTTTCTTCTTTTTTTTTCCTCGTAATTTGCACCATAAAATGTGGTATTTTCCAGGAAGTTATATAATGGCTGTAGGGGACATGGCGGATCTTGTGAAGTTTGAAATTACATGGAGTATTGGTATTTGGAATGTAACATGAACTGCCATGTTTTTTTCTGAGACCATCTGTTCCTAATTTCTCTAGGGTTCTGTTATGATTAGCTCTAGTTAGTGTCAGTGACAAAGGGAGGGGAGGGGATTAAATTGATCAGCAATTGCATGAATAGGAGAATAGCATATACATAGCTATACTCTAGTACAGATGAGTTGTATCTATAATGTATCATTAATCTGACAGTTCTTACTTCATATTTTTGACTATTTGTAAGCGTTTGACCAGCTTTCAGTAGTCCATTGTATGTCCGTAGTAAAATATAGCCATCAACTCAATGTGCAATATCTTTTAGCTTTAAAGTTGAAAAATGCAACCGCAAAAAATCAAATGCTCGTAAGTGCACTTGGCTTTCGAGCTGTGGCATTTAGGCCAAGCAAATATGGGGTTGATTCTACATTTCCATTTCAAACTGTTATAATGATTTGTAATTTTTTTGTTATTCTTGAATCCGGGCACTACGTAGTTCCTTTGAAATGTTCAATTATAAACTTCACTTTCAAGTTCAAATACAGAGGTAAGAATTGTAGCCTCTGGAGTGGTTACAGTAATAGTGATAAAGAAAAAAGTGTACCTATAGAATTGAATATTACAAGGCAAGGCATTGTCAGTATTTTAGCAGTAGGTGTGCATTATGTAATTTTAATGCTGTGGCAGTCCCTAGTTTGCACAAACTACAGATGTGTTTGCCATTCCAAAGAAACCAAGTGCTTATCTTTTTTTACATTGCTGAAGTAATGTTGTATGGGAATGTACATATACACAATTAAGGGGGGGGGGGGGGGGGGTTGGTGAGAGGTTATAAACAAAGCATCATTCTTAAAATAAAGGAAGAGGGGAATCTATTTAAACCTTCGCCATAGCAACTTTGCAAAACTACTTCCTCCCATTGGAAGACACAATCTACCATTGTGGTGGCACTGTGGTTAACACAATGGCTAAGCCCCTGACCAACCAACCAACCAACCTACTCCATGAGAAGAAGCCATACACTGGGAGACTCCCCCTCACAACCACTTCATTGGGCCCACTCACTTGGACAAACTTACTAACCACAGACCATAATTCATTCCCATGTCAAAAAGGCCACTACAGCAACTGTAACAATGCCCTCTTCTACTCCCTCCAAAGTCTATTGGAATAAAATATTAACCAAATAATCAGTGATCAATACGTCTAGCAGTGTTATGCATTTAACCACAAAGAATTCCACTGTTAAAGCAAAATCTATGACTTGACTGGCTGTGTGAATCATTATTACACCATGATCTGAAGTCTATTTGAAGTACTATAAACCCAACAACCAGTATATGTAGCAATATTGTCATTCACACAGATATTTATTATGCATTTAACCACAATGAATTGCACAATTAATTGTTGTTAGAGCAATAATCTATGACTTATACTGGCTGTATGAATTGTTATTACACCATGATTATCGGTTCCATTGAATTTATAGAATATGTATGTGTGAATAATTGAAGGTGTTAATTAAGCACACGTTGCCACCACAATGAAGCTAAGGTTCCTGGTAGTGTGCAGTAGTCTCACGGACTACTGGCTACACATTAACCACAGTCAGCCAGGAATCCAGCCTCAATGGTAATTAACCTCACTCCTGTTATTCTAAATATAGCTATCACAGTTAGCAGGCCAGGAAGTAAACAATTATAAAAGATAGCAACGTTTACTCTCTAGCGAGCATTTGCATCTTTTTCCTAGTATTAGGTTAGAGTTATCGACAACAATAGAGAGAGAATTGACATACGTGACCTTACTGTTGGTTTACATGCAGCAAAAACGTGACCTGACCCACCGCACTGTAGTTGATGTGGAGGCCAGATATGTCAATGTAATAATGTGTTGAGATAAGAAGTTGAAAGCCAGGGGGTATTTTTAGCACGGAAGACTTCAGTTCACCTTATTTTCTATTTGTTACACCGCATATCTGCTAGCATATCCTCTTTACATGGTTTCCACATGCATAAACATGGGACAAACATGTCCTACCAGCAGGATAACAATCCTTAGGACGTCCATTGTCCTGCCTGCAAATAAATATATTATATCAAATTAGTTTTCTATTGTATACAATTTGATGAGATCATTTTTTTATGTGCAAGGGTAAAAACACTATTACAAAGAAATACATTTCAGGTGTCCTGGATTACATTGTGAGCTAAGCTCCAATGGGTGAATACAGACTAAGGCTTCATTTCACTGTCCTTATGTGGCATGTAAACAGAAGTTGCCAGGGGCAGGGGCAGTGCATGCAATTTACTCTAATGTGTATAATCTATAAGCTGTTTATAGTATAGAAGGTTTGTATAGTGTATATTAAGCTGTGTATAGTGTATAAGCTGTGTATAGCGTATAAGCTGTGTATAGTGTATATTAGATGTGAATAGTGTATAAGCTGTGTATAGTGTATATGCTGTGTATAGTGTATAAGCTAGTGTATAAGCTCGTGTTTACCACAGGATATCAAATGAAGAGCAGGAGGGCATGAACGTTGCAAGATTGAGATACTATCACAGGAGTAGGAGGAGGGGCTGGTGACCTCACAGCTGAGCCCGATTATTCAGTGAAACGTTGTGTGTGTGGGATGTATTACAATCTGTGACTAGATATCTACAACATCTTAAGTGGGAGGTTGTCTTGATAGCTTTGCTTGTGTGGATGATCACTTTCCCACAACTGTCAGGATAATATTGGGTATTTATAGCTAGAACTACTATACTGAATAACATCATCTGTGGTTTACAATAAAAAGGAAACATCTATGAAGTCGGAAAAGGGTTGGAGAGATAATGTATCGCAGAAAAGCTGAGTGTGCCAGTAAAGACAGATGATTGACCAGTTGCCACAAGTATCGTGGTAACACTAACACCTGGCTACATTTCACTTTAAATTTGTAATTTAGTAAACATAGCAACAACAGTAACAACTGGCTTCAACATACGTAGTATATGGAGTGAAATACTATACTACATAGGTGTCCACTTACCCAGTGCTGGCGTGACTCGACAGAGATCGTACAGCCACACACTACGTATTTAATTAACTGGTGGCTTGTAAGTCTGGTATTTGAGGTGTGAAACAAGGAAAGGCCTCCCACCTTGCTGTCTTTATGATATTAAGGTGTGTTTATAATGTGAATTTGATTGAAGATTAAATTACAAACTTCATTATTATTTTTTTTTTTTAAACGGGACTATTTGTTATCTCATGTTACCTGCTACTTCTATAAGTCATATGTTCCCCCCGTGTAAGTACCCATCCTCTTACAGTCTTCCAAGGGCATTCCCTCTCTCTCTCTCTCTTTCCGAGAGATGTTTGGTTGAACTTACGTTGTGGCAGTTACAGGTTTAATAAGATTAGTGCTAATAAATCAATTTAATTATTGACTACCCCAGGCATGGCTGTAGACATATTTAACATATTGGAGTGGGGATGGTCAATATAGTAAACAACACAACCAATATTCTCCCCCCCCCCCCCCCTCCCTTCATCCCTTCTCTGAAATGTTTATGGGTATCCGTTTGAATACATCAGTGTACAGCTAAAAAGACTTTAATCAGCCATATGAGGTTGTTACAAATATTAATAAGTATTTCTGCTCAATACACTCATTTTAATGTAACAATTACATTATTATTGTAATGTTGCGGTTGATAACATTGCTTAATGCTAGTTGCATAAACAACACAAGTTTTACAGCTTCTATGGTTAGTATATTTAGACTTGGCCTGACGTCTTTCCCAAGACTCTGTCTACAGACAGCCACAGAGTGAAATCATTCGTGAGAAATACAAGCAAAGAAGTGATTGAATAGCGGAAGTGAGATTAGTTCTGGAGATAGTGATGAAGATGATCAGGTTTAGTGATTGACACAGTGCAAGTGTTTATGATGTAGTGATTTAGGTCAGAGCACCATTGGTAGTAAGACTTCAAATTTTGCATTTTTGCTTATAAACCTGAACTTTCTCAAATCCTCTCCAAGTCATTGTTGTATTTAGCACTGCCAGACTGCAGTCAAACCATTATATCACGAGTTGGTAGTATTACTAGACAAGTTCTTGCATCATGAGAGCTGATTGTAATTGAGTCTGCTCGGATTTCTGGTGCTAATTGTAACATCAAGATGGTGCTAATTAGATCATGCACTTAGAAGTTTAGCCTAACCATGTGCCACGATGATATCAAATGCTCCAACTTTGATGACCAGGGAGGACTATTAACTTGTAAACTGGTGAAGAGAAACCAGTCTGTGTATAGGTTACACCACAACATGGAGGTTGGTACGGGATTTACGCTCGATGCAATCAGGTATTAAAAAACTAGCGTTACATGTGGTGCAAGTTTTACAGTTGATGGAATATTTCTTTTTCAAAATAGGCAATTTTGTTCTGTTGCATACCACCTTGTGGTACGTGATGTACCACTTCTGATACATGCATAAAAGCATGTAAACCCGATACAGACCGAACGGAGTGATGCAACTGACTTGTAACATTGCATGCTCTAGGCTATTGGAGACACGTAATAACTAGTTCTGATTGGACAGTTCACTTATGCACCTCCTAGAAGGCGGGTATGAAACATATTCACTGCAAATTGAACGATCTGATTGGACAGTTTGAACATGCGTACCATGGTACCAAAACTTGTAATGACTCGTGGCTATATCTGGGGCAGCACAAAGGATTTCCACTGATTAAATCAAGGAATATTTGGGCAAAATATTAACATTACATGGCATCTCTCAATAGCTACTTACTCGTAGACATATATTGACAAGAGAATGCTGATCACATTCTATTATTATGGCTTATTATGCTCACACTGGATCCTATAATAAAAGGAAATCCTTACTAGTTGCTCACTAGAGCCAGTGAAAGCTAGGTTTGCAAACAGTTCATCAGCGGAACTGGTTCATTAAAGGTTGCATGTGCCCCTCGTTGGCAACAGGAAGCCATGAAGAAATGATTGTTTATTGACACAGAAGATTGGCTTTAGTGAACACAGAAAACAGCAGAGTAAAAATATGACACTAACGATCAAAGAAAGCACGAGTTCAAATGCTACCTCTAAGAGTGATTCAGTTTAGCTATTAGTGAGTATTCATTGCATAGATAGTCGTCCTGTCAACAGGTTTTGTTAGCAGAACTTCTAGATTCCTGTTGGTAAACATAATTAGCTAGGTTCCATTCACACGGTAGTGATGCTGTTAGAATGACGCGAATGAGTCTGCGTATGACGTACTTGGGCTCTGCCCTCTTTGAGGTGTGGGTACTTGGAAATTCCGTAGACCTTTACAATATTATTTAATCACATCTGTTAGTTGAGGTACAAAGTTCACTCCAGCTCGTTTTTGGAAAGTCCCTGGGGCTTTAATTCAATGACATTATATAATTATAGAAGAAGTGGCTATTTGCAGGTCTTCAGGTGATGCATGCAATTTAATTATTGTAATCCTTGTCACACTTAGTCTTTGAAATCCACAGAGCTAACTAATGGATGACAGAATGACTGCTGGCAGCATTTAAACGCTGCATGAGCACAGACAGAGTGGTGAGTGAGCTTTCAGTGACAGTTTGTGTACCTTCTGCAATACTGGATCATTATCTCACTGGCAGTTTAATTAGAGACTCTGATAACACATGCACCTTGTACAATCCAAAAAAAACTTATTATAACTACCTCATATCGTAGCTTCTGAGTAAATAAATTCACAAAATGACTAATTCCACAGTCACATTTGATATAAGTATATTAATATATATATATAATTATTTATTACTGTTTAATAATAATGAATTCAAAATATTAAATGCTATAATTCGTAGAAAGTACTTTATCAAACATTTTTGATCTATGAAATCTTCTCTGACTTTGGACATTCAAAAATTAATGCTTAAAATTTTTTTTTTATATATCAATTTTTAGTTCTTCTTTCCTCACTCAAAGTTTGTGACTAGCCTTTCTCAGAATGATTTTACTTAGTAAAGTGTAGAAATATAAACAGTGGTCATATTTTATGTCTTACAGTTTCATTTTAATATCTGATCAGGTACTCATAATATTTTGCTTATTTTTTAAATATGAAATGTTATTAAACTTTTAACTTACTTGCCAGGTGAAATACTAATGGGTTTGCTTTGTTAAGTCACAACAATAACACATCTGCCATCATCATCTGAAATTTAACTTTCAAATTAACTACATTAAGGTATATACAGCTTTAATGAGTGTGTGCACACACATAAGCTTCAATGTGATTTTATTTTGGTAATTTAAAGAGTTCATGTCACATATGAAAGTTTTAAATTAGCAGCAAAAACAATGTAGGCACCTGAAAAAATGTTTAGAAGTTAAAGTTTATTCCCTAGAGGCGTTTGGATATGAACACACACAAAAAAAAAAAAAAACAATTCATTTGTTGTTAAACCATTGCACCTGTTCCTTGCCCAGCAGAGTCCTGCTAGAATCATTGGTACAATTTGTATAAAGTAAACAAGTACTTAGTACAGTTTCTATATAAATGGCAAAGTTTTCTCAGTAAGACTGAGCAGAGAAGTGGCACAACCATGGTGAAGCACGCCTTCATATTCCTGCTGATCGGATATTGTGCATGGCAAAATGCTTTGTCAATGTCACAAGACTCTAATTCTCAAACATCCTCTTCAGACTTTGATTCTCTTTTGGATGGAGGAGAAGACCAGAACATGATGATGGCACAAGATAAAGATGATGTTGATAAGGACTCTGACTTGGAACTGAGCAAGAACCCTCTGAAGTTTGACGACAAAGATGGCCCGGCTGTAATGGAAGAAGATGTCATGACGAGCGATGATGATGATGATGATAAATATGACAAGAAGGCGAGAGGACAGTTTATCAGGTGGAGGAGGAGGAGGAGGAGAAGACAAACACCATCACCACCCACACCAACACCGCCGCCCGTTGTTCACAAGTGTGCTTACAACTGTACTTATGTGCTGCAGTGTCAGGGTAGTGGTAGTAGCTGCTTGAGGCGGAATTCTGTATGCACGCCTGTGACATGCAAGCTTATTACTCATTATTACAGTGGATGATGGATTGCCCTCGGTGAGAGCTGCTGATGAACTTGGACTATTTTGTGTGATTTGTGTGCTTTGTAGATGATGTGTACTTATTTTTCATTAGTGTAGCAGACCTTTCTTGTGGTAGATATTAGTATAGAATTGTGTAGATTATATATTTTCCCCATGTTGCTGAATCAGTGTTTTCTGGCAGTTTTATGTAGTTTATTGTTTTAATATTAACCGCAGTGCACATGCGCGAGATGGTTATAGCAGTCTTCCTGTTTATCTGTTTGTCTGTCTGTCACACTCTATTTACTGACAGTTAGCTGTTGATTTAGGTATGAACGTAAAAAGAATGATGATTTAAGACTTATTGTGCTACTTTTTTTTTCTTTTTTTTTGGCATTTCAGGTTGATTTTTTAAACAGTGTGAAGCTATCAGCTTGCTCTGTGTATAGTACCAGCTGTTGTGGGTAATGTCCCCTTTCATCACATTGTAATCGATCCTGATTAATTAGTCTGAGAAATGATTTGTACTATAGTAGCCCTGAGTTTTCACACCTGGTGTTAGGTTGTTTTTTTTTAATTACTTGCAAGTTGTACATGATACTGTACCTAATGCTTGTGTGTGTGTGTGTGTGTGTGTGTGTGTGTGTGTGTGTGACTTAAGTACATACCAGTTTGAAAGTATTAAATCTTTGAAATATTAAAATAATCAGTTAGAAGAATGCATTTGATTTCAGCATGTAATAGTAAGAAGTAGTCCTGACAGTACATTACATGTGAAGTAGAGATAGCGTGTGACCAGTTTCCATGGATTACATTAAATTTGGGAAATGAAGTGTCACAGTCTAATTTATGATTCATCACGATTCATGTCCGTAAGCGACTGATTACTTAGCTATATTATATTTAACGCCTTTTTTTTTACAACAATTCGATTTTTATTTTTAAGATAATACAGTAAATTTGACAAAATGTACACTTATTCACTTTGTTTGTTTTTTGTTGTTGTTTTTTATCTCTTCTTTCTCTCTCTTACCTGGCCCTCCTCTACTTCACCATCACACATCTCCAGTGAAGTCATGCCGAGGTCTTAATACATTCAGATCCGTAAGACGCGGGTTAAATGCCCCTTTTTTGTTGCTGTGCAGTTTGTTTTTTTAATGTCTGTTTTCTTCCCGGTTTTTAGCAATTTTTTATTAAGCGCTCCATGCATTCGTCTACAACTGATTGGTGCTCAGCCCCAGCTTTTAGGTTACCACACACTGCTCCATGCCCAATTTTTTTTATTACACGCCCATTTCCTAGTACTGCTTGGAGTTATATTTTGTACTTAAAGAAGTGTGGGCTGAGTTCGGGAAATATCTAAATAGATCACTCTAGTTCAGCTCGCACTCGGCAACAGCAAGTAGTTGCTGCCACCAGAATCCAGGGGTTCTCTCTCAAACTCTTAGCGAACTGTAACCCACCCAAAGGTTGAGTCTTTAGAGTTTGATTAAACTAATTTAATATATGAGAGATAGCACACACGACAAATCGAATGCACAACCAAGATTGAACAGGACACACAACTACAGGTAAATACAAAACACAAACCACACCCAAAAGTCACGCAAAATGCTAAGTTCCTGCTCTGACAGACAAACTAACACAAAAAAGTTCTACTACACTTATCAACACGTGAAATAACACGACAAACAACTCATGACATAGAACTCAACAAAAACACACCCAGTGTTACGGTACACACACGCGCGCACACACACAGTTCTTTATTCTTCAAGTGGGCCTTTCCCCGCCCACAAGAAGTAACACATGCCCATGCAAGGCAGTGACTTGGATGCAGGTGTACTTATAGTGAATTAAATTTCTGCTCCAGAACAAAAACTTATGCAGAAGTCCGACCATTTGCAATACAAAGTAACAAAATGAATAAATAGACTTAGCATTTTAATGGAATTTAAAAAAACTTATAATGAAAGTATTAATTATCAATTCTTTGATAATAAAATTTTATATATTCATGTATTATTTGTGCATATTATGTTATATATAATGTAATGTATGATATGAATCATATTGGTGTACAGACGCAATTTTATATCTAGTATTAATTAGCTACGGGTACATAGATACAATATTGACATTAATGTTACAACTTTTGAAACAATTTGAGCATTTCTATCTGCGGACCTTCATCAGCTCATATGGATGGAAGTCACTGACTGATACAAGTCTTAATTGTATTTTACCATGTGATAGCGTAACTGGTGATTCTTAGGCACCTGGTCTAGTTCTACAACATCTGCTGATTCAAGCAGCAATTTCTGTAGTTTTTTTGTTTGTTTGTTTGTTTTTTACTTTAGTTTGTTGTAGTTGATTTTATAATACAAGATATTTAACTTGATACTTATTTTAGCATACTTATTTATTTATTTTTGTGATAGATCAGATTTATTGCGTCTAGTGGACAGGTATCACTTTCAAGTTGCTGATTTACCATGCAGATGTTTATTACGCAGATGTTCGTTGTATTGGTATGATTTTTATCACGTGTTGCAAGTCTACTATAATTGTTTTGTTTATAATACAAAGTTTTTTGTTTTTTGTTTTTTTTTCAAATTTCCAGGTGTGCATATTTATTGATTTAATAATAGCTGTTTGACTGAGAGCGGCTGATATAAATAGCAGACAATCGTGTAGCTAAAAGTAGCTTAACGGTCAGGCAAATGTTGAAGTACGTGGCTGTGCTGGTGTTGTTGGGTGCCTGCCTACTGCAGAGTTCTGTGACTGCAGCAGATGACAACTCTCAAGTATCAAAGAAACAAGATCTCAATTCTGACTTGGACGATAAAGGAGGTCAGTACTTGAAGGAACAGGATGTTGGTGATGATGATGATGATGATGGGAGTGAAGTGGCGCAGTTAGAAGATGTGGAAGATGACGACGACGATGAAGGAATGACTCTACACAAACAGAAGTATGCTGCAAGACAAGCTACTTCAAGAACGTTGCGGCGAATTCGTACAACAAGACGTAGTAGATTAAGACGCTATCGCAGGATTCCAGCAACTCGCTATCGTACACGTCGTTACTATCGCCGTTACTATTACTATCGCCGTCGTTACTATCGCTGTACTTGCTACAGAAACTGTTCCCATAGTAAACGTTGCAACAGTGGAGTTTGTGGCTCCTACACTGGGTCGTGCCGGAATTACTGTTCACCATATCGCTGCAACATCAGAGGCTGATGTGGTCTTCATATGTTTTGCTACATTTTGAAGCGGACTCTATTGAAACTTTGAATGTTTGCTTAAACACACAATTAACTTAGTCTAAATCGTACTTTATTTTGTAGTGAACGCAGATAGTTGATTTAATTGTAGTGACATTTTGTAGAGAATGTAGTTTGTAGATTATTGAGTGAATTATCAACTTATTATGATTGTGTATTATACCTTCATTGGTGTGGCTTTTCATGGAAGTTTTTAGAACTGATGCTTACAAATAATTGGTCAATTTCAAATGTACTGTTCCAGTATCCTATTAAAAATTCTATCATGGTGTGTAAGTTAGTGCTGGGGTTGTTTGATATATAAAGTTAAAGGATTTAGACTCTAAACTTTATTTGGTGTAGACTATCCCTAGAGATAAACCTGCTGAGGGTTTCGTGTGTGTACCATCAATGTTAGACTATCAAGATTAAGACTATTTTTACCGGATTGCTTGTTTGTGTTGTTATATACACTTCACACCTTTCCCAGCCAGAGTCACTCAGTCACTCTCTCCTGATCTGTTGCTACAACACAACTATGCTATGACTCAGAGTACATTAAGACACTTGAAGAACAAATTGAGTACATAACTATTAACACTCGAGCACTTCCAAACTGTGTCTACATCTCAGGCTGGAACGCTTTAATGTTCTTTCCAGCTATCCAAACATTACGTGACCAGCCTTATAAGGAATACATTTGTTCACAGGCATCCACGGAATATAAATACTTCTTTTTTTTCATCTTCGTGCTCCGTGTATCTTTATGTAGCCATTAATTAATTTGCTCCTGCTCGCTGTTGTGGTCTGGATATGGAGTGTTGGTATCTCAGACGTCTTCAGATAAAATTGCAACATTGAAGCTATTATGATGCAATTAAAATAAATAGTATAGTGCTATATATGGCTTGCAGCAATTAGAATCACTTTTCAATTAGTGACAATTTTACCTCCAGTAATTATTTTATCAAAACTGTTAATTGTATCAATAAAATTTGAAATATTATGGTGTGTAGAATAAAAAAAAGGAGTATTTCTTTGAATATTTCTTTGAGTTTGTTATACCACATGCTCCTAAAAGCATATAGCTATAAATAAACCTGTGTTGAGAGGTGAAGTGGACTTAGTGGGCTATATTTAGTCCACACAGCGCAGAGATGAGGAGATATGGCAGTCGTGTGTCATCAAAGAAATGTGGAACCGTTAGATCGTGCTCCAACATGTATTCCAAATATGAGATCAGATTTGGACTCCAATTTTAATGATGCGTGCGTTGAGGGCTGTGAAACACGTATATGTGTTGATCATGCGAGCGCAGGGCCGTGGCTACTTATACTTAATAATAATTGTTGTCGTTATAATGTAAATTTTGAGTAATTAGATTCCTGTTGTATCTAATAGGTGTAACAACCATGGGATGTTTCAGAGTAATTGGTACAACAGCCATGAAGAGTCCCTAGTTATTGGAATGAGTGATGGAATGCTGCTGCCGCCAACTGTGTGCTGCATTCTTGCATTAGCCGTTGCACTTAGTCCTCCTGTTTGCTGTGTTCTTCATTCTTGCTTTGAGTGCTTACCTTAATGGCAAATGTCACATTCTTGCAGTCATACATGAGCTACATTCATTCCATTGTTAGCCTACCTGAGCCAGAAAGAGGTGGCTAGACTATTTCAGAGAAGGTGCTTGTTGGCTTGAGAATGGGGAAATAGTAATTGTTAGTTGCAAGGATGCATATCTTGGCGTGGCGTGAAGTTGATAACTGATATTCACATTTTAATTTGTATATTTAAATTTCAGAGAGTGAAGGAAGTCAAAAAAAAAATTGTAATAATAATGCTTGTTATAATATCCTTACTTGATATAGGAATATAAAGTGACCAAATTCAGCTGAAAGCAGGATGGAATATTTCCTGTGATCCAATCTGCTCAGAACCAGGCAAAAAGAACAGACTGACTGTTCCTGTTGCTTGTATTTACAAGTGGTTTCCTTGTTTCTTTGCCAGAAATCAATGTGAGCGACCAGGTTGCGTGGGTCTCAATAGCTAATTGGGGTCAAGGACTTCGGGTCAAGGACCAGGTAGGCTTCAGTAGCTTGAGGACCAGCAAGTAGTGCATAACTTTATAGAAGCCCATGACACACAACAGAGACCTCATTTTGGCATAACAATGTCTGTCAATATGCTATAGCTATACTGACCACTAACTATAAAATTCATATGCAACATTGTGGTTAATATTATAAGCATTGATTAACCTAAAGCTATCATCATATGTAGCACACAGTATCCACTCTCCACAGTGCAACTATTACTATATATAGAACATATTTCTCGCACAAAATTCTTTAAAAATTGATCAAGCAAACTTGTTAAAAAAATGTAGTAGTTATTAAATTATATATTGATAGCATAGTGGCCACCAGTTTACAATAATTAAAGAATTTACCACTTGTGGTTTAGAGTTGTACGTAATTAAGCATAAACTATGACCTTGTTCATGAATCCCGCAACACATATCTCTGCTCACTCTGTCCTTTCGTCAACCCTATGACCTTGTTCATGAATCCCGCAACACATATCTCAGCTCACTCTGTCCTTCCTTTCGTCAACCCTCTGTTAGATAGGAATCTTTCCTATTGACGTGAGAGGCAGGAAAGTGACATCATACTCACTTCTCATTCCTTTGCCACTGACCCTTCGGTTCTCAGGTTCTTATGCCTCGAGGCACAGCTACATGATGTGAGAGCCATCTAGCAATCCTTTAAGTCTTGACAGGTTGCTAGCGGTTGGGTTGCACAAGTCTGTAAACAAATTGCCCACGTGTGAGATGATCTAATGCTAGTCAGTGAGAATGGAAATAATAAACTGGCACCTTATGATACTTGCTTCCTGCATTGGGGTGGCTTAGAAAAATGCTTAGAAGTAAGAGAATATTCTCAAAACTGCCTGCAGCACTTTTTGAATCTCAGCATAAAAACTTTAAGAGGTTTACTTTAAAAAATAATAGCAACGATTGCACATGTAGTTGCATGTAATGTTTAACAACATTGCATATACATGTAACCGTGACTAAGTTCTGTGATCACATCTTTGCCAGAGTATGTGAAAGAGAATGTGATTATGAGCTTGACAATCAAGTCCAAGTATAACTCAAATTGATAGACTCCCTTCATATTGGAGAAGATATTTACAGTAGCTATTGAATTGTAGCTGTGAATCACTATACATGAGACAGAAAATAGTTATTGGAGATACCGTACCTACATCAGAGAGGTTCACCAAATGCTGGCCATTGATGCAGAGGCGTGCACATCAAACAGTGTTAGTGTTTGAAGATAATGGTGAGGTGGGACTTTCCTTTCTGTGTATCCCAGAAAACACAAAGCCAATGAATGGATAGAATACTAGTTGACCAATTTGCCAAGTGGTACACCATCAACTTACAACTTCCTTATTATGTGGTTGATAATTGACTTAAGATGATTGGTCAATGGCATACAAATTAGAGACTAAAGGAAAAATGATTGTCATGTGAAAAACTGGATAACAGCCAGGCTGCAGAAATATAGACGAGGGAGTAGCCAGTGTATGTGTGTGTGTGTGTGCGCGTGCACATGAATGTATGTGCGTGCACATGAATGTATGTGGGTATATTAGTGTGAGTTGTGACTACAGATGTACAGTCTGTTGTTGTAACCCTCAGCGCGCATGCACAAAAAGGTTATAGTGGTCGTCCTGTCTGTCTGCCTGTTATGCTCTGATTTTGGAGATTACTGACAATTAACCATTAATTTAGGTATGAACTTACTCAGAACGACGATTTAAGACCTTTTATTGCGCTAATTTTAATTCCATGCTGGTATTTTATAACACGCGAAGCCGTCAGCTCCGCATAGAAACTAGCTGTTGTGGGTAACGGCCCCTATTGTCACATGGTAATCATGTGAGCAAGTAATTATTGTGCTTTATCAAAGAGCTTGAAGTAGAGTTTCACATTGAAAAGAGATTTCTTCTCTTATGAAGACAGTATTTACATACTGTTTTAATTGCTCAAACTATGTTGATAATAGCCTTTAATATTATTCTTTGGTCTGAGATGCTTTTGTATTTTGTAATAGCTAGCTGGTGTAAGTAGTGTTGAGGTATTATTATTATTATTATTGTTACATTTGTTATTTACATAATTTTTAGTGTTTGGACAAGTTCATGAGATTATTTGAGAGCTACCCAAATGCTACATATCCGTCCACTTGGATAGCTCCTAAATAATCTCGTGAATACCCCATTCTTAATATGCATACATGCAAACACACAAACACACACACACACACACATGTAATCTTGCAGATTAATTAGTTTTTATTTAAGTGTGTAATGTATGAAATATGTGTAAGTTATTGTACTGATGTGTGTAGGTTAGTCTTGCAGTTCCAATGACCTCCATATCCATAAAAGTACATACATTGATTTGGTTTACAGTCGTCTTAGATAATGTTAATGCTATATATATAACTGAGGCATTTTCTATACATAAATTGTGGTATTATTTTGAAATACCGCAGCATTGGAATAGTGTTATGAACAGTAGTAATGATGATCTATGGTCATGATGATCTAATTGCAGCCTAGTTGCACTTCATCTACTAGGCAATAAATGTCGGCAAACTTTTCACAAACCTCTGATACTATTAAACCTGAATACTTCAATTTTCCATGCTATATTATATCTAGCTAAATATCTCTATTACGTCTATCTAAAGCAAGAGAAATAGACTTGACATCATCCTTTAAACTAATTCCTATTTGCATTCTTAGCCAACCGTTTACCACATGAAACTGACCCTTGTAGAATTTTGCCCACTCATTTTAGATTATTGGCAAGGACACCAACTGGACAACCTGAACAAGGACATCCTACCATGTCACACACATACCTACATACATACATTACTTCACCACTAGTTGCCTGTCAGACCAATTGGGTAATGATGCCATTACGTCAAAGTTGCTCCGGTAAGGGTAAGGTTGGAATGGAATTTTTAGGCAGAATAGCGCAAGGAAGCAATTATGTATCCATCCGTCCATCCCTACTTGGAATGGTATCCAGGTACCTGGAATTGTATTTTGTTACATGGGGATAGTGAAGTTGATAGCTAAGGCTTGATGTTAGTGGCGGGATATGAACATGTGGAGATGATCAAGCCACTGGAGCATGTCTGGTGGCAGGTCAGGGTCACTTCTCTGTAACACTGCAATGCTACTATTGATTATTATTATTATTATTATTACAATTATTATTATTATTATTATTATTATTTATTATTGTTGTTGTTATTGTTGTTGTTGCTGTTGTTGTTATTGTAATTATATCATCATCATTGTTATTATTATATTCAATCATTCTGGCTGAAAAATTATACTATTGGATGTTTAATTATATATAGCTGTTGTTATTATTATTATTATTTCAACATTGTTATTATCGTGAAATAAATATTTTTAGCCAGCTTACAGCTATGTAAATCCTACACATTAAGCTGTTCTATGTAGATTCTATCAATAGTGAGGAGGGAAGTGGGTGTGGCTTTTGCATGTCAGGAATCCTCAGTTATCCTGAGATAATAGTCTGGTCAGGATTGTAGGCAGAAATTGATATTCTGTATCTCAAATGAAGTCCTACAGGGGCAACTATTGGTTCATAATGCTAATAGCTTATAATTCATTTAGCTATGTATGTATCATTGAATATATCAAGTATTAGATAAAGTCAATCATGGCTTGCTCTGCTATAGCTCTATGGATTTGCTGTACGAGTATAGAGATTCAAAAATAAATAAATTTAAAAAAATTTTTTTCCATCTTTTCTTCTTTATCTTTTTCTTCTTTGAGTATAAGATTCGAAAATAAATTTTTGTTATTTTGTTTTGTTTTTCATCTTTTCTTGTCTTTTCTTCTTTGTAGTTGTTCTTGTAGCTATTAGTGTAATTAGTAGTGTAAGTTAAACCCGTCCAATGTTCCATTTGGCTCCTATTCATTGTTAGTTAGCCAGTAAGGAAGTCAGTCTGACTAGGAACCAGGAATCAGAACTGACTAATATCCTGGAGCAGTCAGAGCGAGGCTCTAACTCTGACGCACCCAGCTGGCTGGCGTGCATCTGCTGTAGCCGGCAAGTCTACGAGACTGTTTGTTGTGCCCTCCACCTTGATGGGGCCCCAGGCAATAGCCAGCATTAGTCAGCACCTTGCTAAATTCTTTCCCATTCTCCGATTGTGAGTTCAGACATTCAGCTATAGCTCCTCTTGAAGTGTAAGACTGAAGGGTTTCAGTTGATACTCACAGATGACCATTTGACTGCACTACAGTTTTGTTATGTTGTTATTAATGTTGCAACTGGTATAAGCCAGTTCGTTTTGTTGTTGTATAAATTCAATTTTTACTGTTGTACATATAATTCTTAATGTTATTACTACATTAAACTAGTGATGTGCACTAATAGCACAAAATAGCGAAGCGAGCAATGCATGTTCCCTTTAATTGCAGCTATTCCATGCATGCTTGGTGTGGCTACAAAATACTGTCAAAGTGAGAAAACAATAGTGGTAGCTTTTTTCTATGATGAAGGCTCCTGGTACCGTAATCCTCAGGAATAGTCTAATAAATAAATTAGGAACATTTAATGGCTTTTCAAAAAGAAAGATTCTTTACTTTGCTACCTGTTTCTGTTTCGTTTTAGCTCTCCTCCTCCTTGCCCTGTCTTTTTCATTTCTTATCTCTCTCCTTACTAATTTTTCTTCTGGAGTTTCTAACGCCCTCAAAGCTCTTGACCGAGCGTTTCTAACGTTTTGTCTACTGGGCATCGCTACTTCGTACGGCGGGTAAACAAAACAAAATGTTGCTAAGAAGGTTACCCGGCCCGCGTAAGCGCGTAGGAGAAAAGGTGCACACGTACGCCCACGCAAGAACAAAAACAATTTCTAGACCTAAATATATATATATATATCGCGAACTCATTAGAGAGTCAGCTCCGCTCGCTTCGCTCGCTTCGCTGAATTAACACAATATATTTTTGAACTTATTATAGTATTGACATTTAATAGAGAGACATTTTGTCTTAATATTATTTTGTTGTTGTTGTTGTTGTTGTTGTTGTTGTTTTTTTAAATTTTATTTGAACTGCTGTATTAAAAATTGATTCCATCCACACATAGTAATACCAAAAGCTATGGAATTGTATTTAAATTCCTATAAATATTCAAAATATTTATGCAGTGTATGCATGTCTGAGTGTAATTGCTTGTAGTATACTCTAGCCCCCCCCAAGGGACATAGCTTACTTGGTTGGGAAAAGTATATGTTGTCTAGGACATGTTGTATCTACATAAGTATGGATTAATGTTTGACACCTGGGAGCCTGGCCACAGTTTAGCTGGCTTGATGTGGCAGCTGGAATGTGTGGCCATGGCAACAGTTTGCCATGGCAGCAGCCTTGGAGTTGTCCTGGTATGTGATTAAGCTTAAATACATTAATATTCTAATTTATTCTCTTGGAACTATTTATTAATCTTACTGGTGTATAGCTCATGTGCCCTATAGTGTATGTATTTACTCACAGCATGTGCTAACTCAACCTTGGCAATTACTGCTGAAGCAAACTACAGTAGTAAGTTATGTATTAGTACTTACGTTTTAACACTCGCTTCTCAGTTCAGTTTTTTTACGCTATTGGATCTATTTATAAAATTCATAATCCATCCGTTATTGCTGCAAAATTTCGCCACATAAAGCTGCTACTAAGTTTACACACAAGTTCAAACTTAAAAGTACAATGCTGTAGTGAAGGACGTCAACAAATAGCTGTTGTATGAATCCATGTCGTGCACATAAAAACCCACACACACACAATTGCAGTAAAATAAAGTGTTAGACTTTTTAATATGTTATCTTAAATATCACAGATCACAGCAACCTACTAATTATTATTATTATATCAGTGATGATCACTGACACCATGTGTGCGTGACACACATATACCACACACACACACACTCATTACACGCACACATGCACACACATCATGCTGGGTCATTGGAGGTGCGATGAGATAGAGGTGTCTTAAGTAAACCATTGATACAGTTGATTGAACTAGAGATGGGAAGGCCATTAGTGAAAAATGTTGAGATAGTTAACCCCCCCCCCCCCTCCCACCCCAACAGCCTGGTTCTCCTCATGATATCCCTAGAGAATGTATTTAACCTTTTACAAACATTACAATTTTTTCCCTCTCCAAGAATGTCACTTTGATGAATTGCATTCCAGAAGGTGTCAAGAGAATAAAGTTAGTGTAAGAGTGTAGACATAGTCTAGTGTGATGAAGAGGAAAGATGTCTGAACGAGTTGCAAAGAATAGCAACATTTCACTTAATTATATATTAATCATAGATTTCAACCGAAAGTTTCAATTCTGTCTTTTTTCTCTCCAGTTAATTTTGAGGCAATTCAAGTTTGAGCACTTGTTTGTAGGATCCCAAATTTCATCATGAGGGGAATGATGTAATCAAGATATTTTCTTATTATTAGTGTTGTGTATAGTTCATGTTTGCGATATGTAGTAAAAAATTGAGTAGACACGCCCACCCACCCATCTATAGCTACCCATAGCGTGTATTTATTAAACTGGTAAGCACACAAGACTTCTGAACAAGATATGTGATTATATTGTACATGTATGTAGATAGGCATTAACCAGCAGGAGAAGAACCCTGGGGCCTGGAAGTTCTTTGATTGAATGAAACATCTAGCCTATGATTATAGTTGCTTAAAAAGTTAGTTTTTATAATATATTTGATATTTACCATCAATATTTCATGACCTAAAATTACTTTAATTGTATGTATCCATCAAGTGCCATTTCTATGGTCATGGTCTGCTCATAGAGGATAAGTGTTTTAAAAGGCAGCAAAACGCTAAGCATTATCTTATAATTATGAATTTCCCTTGTGTATTAGCGTGCAGGAAAACTAGCATCCTTCTTTCTTATTAATGTTGCACTCAAACCTTCAAATTGAATAAAGAATCTTCGCTATGTCCTGAGGATCTGATTGCCCGGGGCTAATACCAGCCTTTAAAGGTATGATGTCATAACATTTGTGCCTATTAATAGCAGGAGCTACAGGATGTGAATTTTAAGTCCCTTAGGATGAGATGTGAAATGGACGGTGACTGACTAGCGAGGTGTATGTTTGTGTGTGCACTATTCATTAAGTATTATGATTTGGTCATTTTTGTCAGACAAAACTTGCTTTGAATTGGGAGACCTGGTCGTCCAAATATCAAAGATTGTGGGCGAGATTGCTTCAGGGCAGGAACACACACCAATACATAGTCTTCGACAGACCAATTACCTCAGGGGCTACGTCATGCACACACATGTGACATACAAATACACACATAAGCACTTAAGTGAGTCACTTTTACCACAATGAAATATCGGATCAACTGTGTTGTGTTGAAAGCTGCAACCAGTGTATATATCACAGAGGATCTAAGCTTACATAATGCACTCGTGAGTTATTATAAGTTATGTAACAAGTTAATAAATGTTTTATTCTTAGGAAGAGCATAAGAATGTGTATTAAATTATGTTTGCTACGGCTATTGGCATTAACTACATGGCTGTAACCTATTCCTACACATGCTTCACATGAAACATAATGTATGTGCCAATTTACGCTTCTCACTGTACTTGTGGATATTATATTGTCCTTCATTTAGTAGGCTTATACCAGAATCTCAGCTGGTATGTAATCCTACACTCAGAAATCCTAGCTGGTATATAATCCTGCATTCAGAATTCCTAGCTGGTATAAATCCTATATTCAGGAATCCTAGCTGGTATAAATCCTACATTCAGGAATCCTAGCTGGTATAAATCCTACATGCAGGAATCCTAGCTGGTATAAATCCTACATGCAGGAATCCTAGCTGGTATAAATCCTACATTCAGAAATACTAGCTGGTATAAATCCTTCAGAAATCCTAGCTGGTATAAATCCTTCAGGAATCCTAGCTGGTATAAATCCTACATTCAGGAATCCTAGCTGGTATAAATCCTGCATTCAGGAATCCTAGCTGGTAAATCCTACATTCAGGAATCCTAGCTGGTATAAATCCTATATTCAGGAATCCTAGCTGGTATAAATCCTACATGTAGGAATCCTAGCTGGTATAAATCCTACATGCAGGAATCCTAGCTGGTATAAATCCTATATTCAGGAATCCTAGCTGGTATAAATCCTACATGTAGGAATCCTAGCTGGTATAAATCCTGCATGCAGGAATCCTAGCTGGTATAAATCCTACATTCAGGAATCCTAGCTGGCATTAATCCTTAGGAATCCTGCTTACAGTAGCTATAACCCTTACTTTAGAAATTCAAGCTTGTATGCAATCCTACATTTAGTGACATATCAGTTATTGTTTTTTATGACTGTGGGAATGTCTAGTGATTTGTTCAGTATGTGTAATGTATGTTGGTGGCTGGTGTAGTGGTTGTGTCCAAATTCAAGGCATTTTCTCATGAAACAGCAATGGTCCAGGTGGGACTTCGGGTGCCCACATCACTAGCTGTGAGGAAAGGCCTGTTCTCCTGCGAGTTCCTAGCTCAGCTCCAGGAGCTTTGCTTGCATGGCTCACTGTGCCTGCTTCGTGTGCGGGCATCCTGGCTCTGCCAGGTCCGCATAACCACTAGCGGTTGCAAGAGAATTTGCATGTATGTATGCTACTATATGTTTGATGGGATTGTATGTAAGGTAGTTGTCATTATTATTATTATTATCATTATTATTATTATTATTTTTTTTTTTGCAGTGTTCAATAGTTATGTGAATTTTTCTTTTGGGAGTTGTTGTAGGGTTATTATCTTTATTACTCCAAAGTGTTCTCTAATGGTCCATTTCCTCTTGATTCTCTGGGGAGACAGATCCATTAGGCCAGCTTTCTATCAGTTTTAATTGAGGATATGCTGAGTAAGTGCTGGGAGAAGGAGGGAGTGCAGGGGGTGGCTGGGTAAGAAGGAGGCGGAGGATGGGTAGACAGTCACAAACAGGTAAGTGACAACAACCACATTGGAATGCAGGCAGCCATTATCTCAAGTGGTTAACGATATTCATTAGCTGAGACATACACTGGGGCTCCAGCTGGTTGCCACTGTAAACAACATTTGGGGCATACACTATGTACCTATTTCAGCTCACAAACACACAAACATTTTGCACCATGGTTATTTGTTTATGTTGCATAGTGGTAGCTATGGCAGCCAGTGAATCTGACCCTCAAAATGAGCCAGTGAAAGTCTTCCTCATCATATCATCAGGTGAAGCTGGTAACAAATACAACTATGACCTTCAGAGAACATGAATCACTAAGCTTCGACACTCGTTATGCTCTTCTCTGTCTGAGCTTCAGGCTATTCTATCACTGAGCTGGTTATTTTCTAAACCTGCACATCTGATCAAGGAAACTGATAGCTTATCTGTCAACCAGAGATGATTTTAGAGTCACCAATACAGATGGTACACCCTTTGAGGACTGTCTATGGCTTCCCGATAGTAGTGCCTCTCCCCAAGTCGTACACAAGCCACATTCTATCCTGCATGGAGGGACTACACATACGTGCATGCATGGCATGTGACTGCATGCATGTACTATGAAAGTGCTAGTTTGTTTACTTACTGACTTTGAATGTTGATTTACAGATAAACTAATATTCAACATGCCATGGCTTTTTTGTCTTTAGTTTCGATACGTGACCTTTTCCCAAGGCCTTTCACTTGCCTAGAATCACATGCCGGGTGCATGCCATGGCTTTGACTACATGTAACGTGAGAAGCAAGCTGTGGCACTTAAGGTTCAAGCACTGCGACTTAGAAGGCTTGGGATGGGGTCAAAGTGGGTCCAATTTTAGTGAAAGAATACAAGAGAGTCAGGAAAAACCAGCCAGAAGTTTTTAATCTCCTGTAGGAGGTTTGAGGTATAATTTCCACCCGAGGTCAAGTCATATCCTAGTGATACCGAATGACTCACAGTGGACTCTGTGAGAATATGCAGATGGGAGGCTTAGAATTAATTGACTTGACACTGTCACTGTCTCTGCAGACAGTGTGTCTGTTTGGGTCTATCTCCATGCATACGTGACCCTTCTCTCTCTCTCTATGTCTTGTGCTGTGTCCCAGGAAGAGTGCTAGCTGTGTGTAATGACTTCACATTTCAGCAGGGCTGCAGGGGAATCATCCTGTGTGTATGTGTGTGTGTCTGTGTGCAAATGTGTGTGTGTGGTGTATGTGTGTGGTTTAAGTGAAGCTGTATGTATGTATGTAAGTATGTGTGTGCCACACTGTGTATCTTGACTAAACTAACTCAAAATAAAAGAGTGAGAAGGAAGAAAGAAGTTACATTACTATCTACATTATAAGTGTAGCAGTAGTTCAATTCAAGCTATGGATTAACAGTGCACAGTCAAGGTGCATAGCTGTTAATTTAATTAAGTACCTAAGGCCAATGATGTGGGAGAAAGGTCAAGAGATCCAGCTTCATAATTATCTAATTAGCTTATAGGTTCATGTAATAGAAACTGTTGGGGATGAACTGCTACACAGTAGAATATGTGTGTAAAATAGTTCTCGACTTAGTAAGAGGCATTATGAGATGGCTGTTGAACTAAATTTAGATATGCACAAAAATAACAAGTATTAGTGTAGTTATGTAAATGCAATCTGGGATAGCAGTGCAGCTTGTATGATCTGTTTTATGTTCAATTCTAGAATATCCACTAGATTATACAGACTTGGAGACCGCAATAGTTTCTTTTCCTTTCTACTTCAAAAAAAAAAAAAAAAAAAATTAAGGTTTTGTTTTATTTCCACATAACTAAACGTCTAGCTAAACTAATTACTGTCTTAGTCAAGTATCATTTATATTGAAGTGGTATATTCACAGGTTGTGTTGTGTCTGTCAGGTACCTGTTTCCAGTATGTCTCACAGTACACTGATGTGGATAAGCTAATTCTGCTCACAAGTTGTCTGATAAACATTCTAATTTTTCCTGGCTAATACATTCTTACCTTACCATGGATTCTTAATAAACTAAATTTAGTGCTTTGAACTATTTAAGTAATTAAATCCGACTTTTTTCTTATTTTGTCTGATAGGACCACTTGATGTATACCAGACCTTTGGCAAGATCTGTGTGATAGATAATTTGCCAGGTCTTTTTAAACTAACAGCTGGTAGGTTTTAGAGGAATGGGTTTCAGAGTGGAATGTGTAATTGACCAATTATTGGGAGTAAACCACTTTGCAGGCATCCTGGGGTGGGGGGAGCTTCTGGTGCTTTCAGTGACATTACCATGGTTACACATCATCTCAGGTGTCTTGTTGACTGTCTTTACAAGTATTCCTTACAAATATTAAGACCATATTGAAGTAGAGTGATATCTGTTACCTGGTGATATACTATGAATAACTTGTCATGACAATTACAATGAGACGCCTGTTCTTTCTGTATCGTGAAATTCATATGTATAACAGTTAAAATTCACTAATTATGGCTCCTCTCTGGATGGGGAGGTGTTCCAGTCGACACAAAAAGGTGTTCTGCGGCACATAATTGGTGGTCTGTTGAGCACGAGACTGCAGCAAGCGGTATACTACTCAACAGTATAAAGGTAAGATGTGAAGGTCTTAGAAATCATCGGTTGTTGTAGCTCAGTGGCTAGAGCACTGGTTGCTTATGAGGACTGCAACTTTCTGTGTGTATTGCATATTCTGCTGGCTCCATTGTTCTGAGTTTCCACATGGTACCAGCTCACACTGGGAATTAGTAGTGTTATCTCAGATTAGCTGTGCAGCTTTACTAACTTGTGTTGTTGATAATAAGAACAATGGATCGAGCATCTTTGTGTGTGCACTTGACAACTGGTCTACATGTGAACACTTAGTTTCAGTATGTGGTTGTCCTGGGTTACCACAACACAAAAACAGAAAAGGTTCCTTTTTGCCTTAGACAGGAACTTGTTGAACAAGTAGTAACCAAATGACAGTCTTCATTTTCATAGTAGATGATCTGTTTATTCAGATGAAGTGACTGCGGATATGTTGGTTGCCATGTGGATACGACCTCCCAGTTGACCTTGCAGCATTGTGAGTTTGTGTGGCATTGAAGGAGAGTGTTGGACCAGAACGTTTTCCTGTCTAGCTATTGTGATGACCTCAGTGACCCATCTCACCCCACATACACACGCACATACACACACACACCACTACCGCCAGTACCATCCATCCAGTACCACCCAAAGTGACTGGCTCCCCTATCCAACCACTAACTCCTTAATTAACATGGGGCTAATGCATTTACTGCTCATGCCGGGAGAAGTGGAGGGGAGGAAGGGTGGATATGTCAGGGTAGCCAGACTTCTGCACACCACACTTACCAACACCCACATACAATGTATATATTGAGGTACTGCTGCCACATGCACACACACACACATACAAACACATGCATCTACCCATGATTACTTATACAAAAACAACATACTCAAGCAGTGAGAAAGCTTATTCACAATAAATATTTATGTTTTACCCTATGTAATAATAATCGTATGAGTGATGTTGATAAAATTGTATTTCCTTTAACCACAAACATGGGAGGTGAAGAATCCCCAGTGTTTGCTCATTTCTTACTTACCTTCTGGGCATTTGCCCACTGCATTCTTGGGATTGTTGTTTGCCTTAATTAACACCTAGGACAGGAAGTAAACAACAAGTTAGAGGAGAAGCATGCCCAGGAAATAGCTGTCTGGCCCTGAAAATATCTGGGACTTAGGAAATTTTAGGTTTATTTATAGTGAAAAACTGTGAGCTAGTGTTAAATTAATTATTCATCATGGAAGTTATATGTAGATATTGTTCTGAGATGTATATAGTCAGGATTACCAATACTTAATTAAGGTTAATAGTTTAGAATTCCAACACATTGATAGATTAATGTGAATATACTTTGGTTAGAATTTTTTCGCAGTACTCTTTAAAATTAATTTTAATAAAATTCCAAGCCAAACTAAATTGGTGATATAATGTATGAGTATCCGTTTAAACTGATGGTCACTTGGATTAGTTAAACACGTGTAGCTAAACTGCTGAAATCATATTCCCGACTGCTACTAGCATGTGCTGATCACATGCTAGTAGCAGGTCACTTGCAAATTCTGCATGCTTATTTCAATAACAATGTATGACCAGCAAATACTATTAACAGATGCTTTAATATGGTAGTATTGGAGTACAATCGAGTGGCCACCAAACCTTACTAGGCTTTGGTAAGGATGTGCCACATTACCTAAGGAAATGGTGGCTTCCACTTCATCTGTGAAAAATAAAAATTAAGGTAAAAACGGCCTAATCAAGCCAGCAGGGTGTGTCTCACACATTATTGTATGTATTTAATATACTGGTGGATTTGTGGATGTCGTAGTTGTGTGAGTTTTGGATTCCTATGGTAGGAGTTTACTAAACAATCAAAACTGTGACAGCTCCCTGAATAGCGAATGCGTGAACACACAGCTACGACATATAACCGCACATTACTGCAGAATCTCCTCGTACCGGTTGGCAATTTCTCTCTCATCAGTACTTGGTCGTAGGTGTAATTGCATCTTAATGGGACCGCTGGTACCTTTGCATTGGATCAAAAGACATAGCTATGACACCTTATGCTACTAAATTATTCCCTCAAAGCCTACACTGCGTCTTGTGCAATATATTGAGCGTTGACCAGGTATGTTGGAACAAGAGATAATGAAATTCTTTTAGCAGTCCCAGAGAGGATGCCTCAGATATCTTCTGTACCATTGAGTGTGAAGAAATTAATTAAGAAACGCTACTGCCAATATAATGCAACCAGAGGTGACGAGTAATTCTTAAGTCTACTTGCTGCAATTTAAAGTTAACTGTAATTTGAAGGCTTACTGACTTACTTGGGTACTACTAACCCCTCCCACCCAACCCCCCCCCCCCCCCCCCCCCCCCCCTCCCCCACTCACACACATACACACACATACACACACACATACTTCAGACAGGATGAAATTATTTGTTTACCTGAAGACAAGAAGTTGATGAGAAAGACAATGGTTTCTTCGGGTCTTCCAAATGCGTCATTCCTGTTGTAGGGAAGACATTGAAGATAGTGAAGGACATCATGAAGGAAGTCTTTTGCAACAAGGAAACAGGCGTTAGCAACACGAAAAAGCTCACAGGAATGTGGATAATAATTTTTTTTTTCCCTTTAAATAAAAAAAGGAATTTTGTCCATCAATAAAATTAATAGACATAGTGTCTACTTCATGGCAATATCTGACCTTCTCTTAAATGTTTAAGCTGCAGTAATTAGAAGTAGGGGGCTGATTAACCTGTTACTGTCATTGTTGTTTTAGCCTGCAGTGAGTGGCAAGGTTGTGACTACTCAACTACTTTAGAGCCCACATACTTAAATCAGGTGCAAAATTCATTAGTCCATCAGAAGACACAAGTCTGCAAGAATTTCGTGAGAAAGACGTTGGGGCATTTGAGGTCTTTTAGATACATCATTCATGTTATAGTGGAGACATTGAAGATTCATGGACGTCTTTTAAGATGCCTTCTGCAACAAGGGTCAAAAATCTCACAGAAAGGTGATGTAAGTTATCATTTTTATAGAATCATCGAGGTTGCGACATAGTATGGTATAGCTACTTTATAGTAATTTGATAGTCTCCTGAGCAAAAATGAATTATAAATTGCAGGAACTCACTGGAACAATCATATACATAACAGAGTTGTCTGTTCACATGTGGGGATTGTGGTGGGCGTGTTTAGTCGGAGGGTTAATCAGCTAGACGACACTGGGTTAGGAAGAATGGCAGTAATTCAACATTGAAAAACTGGCTCAGCTTTTTAAACGGCCATTTTTTTCCCTCAAAGGAGGAGTTCTGTAATGTAATCATGATTTGGTTAAATCGCATCCACCCATTAACTCAGGTGGTGACTAGATTGTGGGCTATCCTCGATATATCTCCTCATAATGAAGTGAAAGTGAATCTAACAAGCGTTCACAAAGATGCACACGTACATGCATGTACATATGTAAATGTACACATGTTTGTAGATGTAATATCAGACGTACAGAGATTCTTTCGGAACCAACATATGTATATAGCTGCGTATGTGTTAGCTATGTCAGTTAAAAGCACACACACACACACTTAAAAAATGTAACAGGAGCTCTGCTCGCCGCAAAGAGGAATTTACGTATCATTGGCGGCTATGAGTGTGGTCTAACATGTTTATGAACAAGCCATTGATGAGACAATTGTGTTCATGGAGGAAGTGTTGGTCTTACTAACAAGGAAATTTGACTTACTTGGTTGTTTCTACTCGTGTTTGCGAGTGGACATACTCGTGTTGAATCAGGAGTGTGAATGTTAATCGAAAAAGTAATCACACAAGAAAAAAAAAGAGAAAAAAAAAACAGTGAAAGAAACAACAAATACGCTAGTGTAAACTTGGTAGTTCAAATAAATAAATTGAATTGCATGATAATTAATTCCCTGCAACACTCACAGGTTTAAGTAGCGGCCTAGTCCTCACACTGTCACATTTGCCTGAGCCATTAGACATTCTTTGTTAAAAAAAAATTTTTTTTTCAAAGAGTGGGAGGAGCTATAGCCATATTCTGTGGTTTGGAGATTAGATTATGGCAAAGTTTCTTTTGAAGTCCAGCAGGAGGCTAGGATTTTGTTTCATGCATTAGCCTGGCTTCAACAAGAGAGAATGCCATGCATTCTTATGCTTACCCATCTAGAAGTTTCTCATGGGCAATAGCAGCGCATATTATCGCAGGCACCAGTATGGTGCTCATTGCATTAATGTTCCAATTGTATTTTTTTTATATTTGATTTAATTATATTATGGCAATATTGGAATTGCCAGTCCGGAAAGTGATTTTGCAAATGGGAAAATTTGATGAAATTGGGGATGGTGTGAAATACCGGAAAATGACAAGGTGTTTACCAGTGATAACAAGAATGAATAAGTGATAATGGTTCTCGGAATAAAGTTCTCCATATTATTAGGAATCTGACAGACACTTGAGGAAACCGATTTCCATGACTGGATATTGAATACTGGGGAAACTTGTTTTCCATGATAACTCTGAGTTCACTGCCTTCTTTGCAGATCCATTAAACGAATACAACATCGTCATCCTCTTCCTCGGAGGTGCTGTCTTCGCTCATTACCATCGGGGACTTGGCAGGCACGGAGCACCTCTGATGGCGGATTTTGCTGGTGATGGTGGAATTGGAGCCGATGGTGCCTGCGCTGCTCTTGCGGGGCAAGGAGTGTCTCCGGGTGTCGACTGGCGACAGAAGGTGGAGTCCCAGGATGTTGACTTGCGAGCCGCGCGGAGAAGGCGTCTGCAGGTACTGGCTGCCCATCTCGGAGCCGTAGCCGGAGCTGATGCTGGAGTTGCGGCTCAGCCGGTTGGCTCTCCTCTGCATGATTTCTGGATTGTTGGAGACCACTTCCTCGCAGTCTTTGCAGTGTCGGCTCATGAAGGGGGATGGGCTTGACGATTGGTGACACGGGCAGTTGCACTCGTTGAATTCCTCCAAGGTTTTGTGGATGTATGCGACACTTTCATAGCACACTCCCTGACGACGCTGCTTCTTGGTGGTCAGTGGAGAAGCCTTCTTGCTCAGACCAGTCATCCAAGGATGGGAGAGGATTTCGCTGACGGTGATTCTGGCCGAAGGATTTGGTTTGAGCATCCTACTGATCAAATCTTTCGCAGCGTCGGATGCACCACAAGGTTCAGGGTAGTCTCCGTTCTCGACTTTCACAAGGAACTGAGCAATGTTGGTGTCGTCAAAGGGCATGGTAGCAGTGAGCATGACGTACAGGATCACACCAAGACTCCACACATCGCATTCTGGACCCTTGTACGGCTTGCCCTGGATGATTTCAGGAGAAGAATAGAGAGGACTACCAACACTGCTGGCTGTCAGTGGGGCAGAAGGAATGTTCTTGGAGAACCCAAAATCAGCAATCTGTAAAAATAAGGGATAGAGCAAGATGAATTGAGTTGTTCATATTGGATGTTTCGTTACAAAATGAATAACATTAAAACCTCCATAGGCACAGCTATTGAATATCAGTTTGAATAAATAGTTACCTTGGGTTCTTGGAATTCGTCCAGTAGGATGTTTTCTAGCTTGAGGTCTCTGTGAGTGATGCCATTCTTGTGGCAGTGCTGGACTCCACTGATGATTTTCTTCAGCATGTCCCTGGCACTAGTTTCACTCATGCCTTCTTCCATTTGGACAAAGTCAAAAAGTTCTCCACCAGGTACATACTCCATTGCAATACCAAAGTTTTTGGAGTCCTCAAAAGCTAGATTAGTAAAAAAAGAAAGAAAGAAGGTAAACAAACTGCTTTTCATACCATTATTTTTTTTGTTAATTGATCCAATTAAGTAATTTGTGAACTTACTGTCTACGACTCTGACGATGTTTCTGTGGCCTTCTAGGACCTTCATGTTCTCCATCTCTCTGCTAATTCTCCTCACTGCCATTGGGTTTCTGTTGGCCTTCTTTTCGACTAGTTTTAGAGCCACTTGACGACCGCTTTTCTCGTGCACGGCCAGGTAAACTTTGGCGAAGTTGCCGCTGCCAATCTTTCTTATTCTTCTGTAGTTCTCCATAGCAAAATCACTCTTTCACGGAGCTGTCAAATGCAAATGAGCAGAAAGAACGCGTTGACTTTCTAAGTGCAATCGCTTGCCACTCAAAAATCAAATAGAAAATTGTAGCTATTGCGGTTTGCTCTGGGAGAAGCGGCGAGTCGCCTTTTATACACAAATGTAGTGTGGGGGGCGGAGCATTATTACTTCCGGTACAATGGAAAGGTCACAGCGCGTGTGAACCCTACCGCGTACCGTCAGAGATTGTAACTCCACGTTTTGTGCTCGTCAGTGGCAGATTAAACCTATAAATGTATTACAGCAACCTTTGAATTCACTCATTATTGAGCTCTGCACTGCACTCCTTCATTTCATTGGTCTGTTCCTGTAGAGGGCAAGGGATGGTATATTTTTGGAAGGCTCACCCATACAGTTGATGAGATTCATGGTGTAGTGTCACTTCCATTGCTGGACTATGTATTTATCAAACCGACTTAAAACTTCCAGGGGAATACGTAACTTTGCACTGCCAATGTAATCTTTGCCAGTGAATATTTCCCTTTGAATAGAACTTGTTCACAATTTAAATCACTGAATTTTTAGTTAGTTAGATGTTATATAATAGTAATGCGTAACTATAATAGAGTAGGAGTAAATAACCCTCAGCGCGCATGTGCGAGAGGGTTACAGTAGTGTGTCTGTTTGTCTTCCTGTCAGCATTCAATTTCATGAATGGCTGAGAGCTAACGTTTGAAACAAGTATGACCTGACGCAGTAGATGAATTTAAGTCCCTTAAATTGACCACTTTTTTCAAATTTCGAGCTAGTTTCCAAGTAAATGCGGAGAAACTTCATCTCCAAACAAGTGTGAGCTAGATGCAACGACCCTTACCTTTCATGTACATTGGTTTACGTCATTGTGTAGGAATGCGCTGATGGTTCGCACCCGCTGGTGTTCAAATTGTAGTAGTAGTGGTGATATTGATAGGCCCATTTGTAATGTTGTTGAGAAATGTCGATACGTGGATGTCGTGATAGCTGTCCTTGTGTTTACAAGAACGCTGGCTACAGCTGATGAAGCAAAGCCGGGCCTCTTACCTCATAGACCATAATTGCACTGGATTGCACGTTCACTATAATTACCAACCTAACTACTATGCCAGGTGCAATAACCTGAGGGCAATTAAATGGCAATTTCTACATATCCCAGCAGGAAAGAGGAAGTCTGCAGCAGATAAGACATACTTATAGTGATGGTGAAAGCCACAAGCTTGCTGTGTTGTGCACAGAAAGCAAAAAAAAAAAAATCAAAAAAAAATAAAGCAACAAAACACAAGTCTTGCTGTAATAGCCCAAGCAGTTTTTTGTTGGCTCAGTTCTAAATTATCATGAATTTAGGGCCAGTGTTAGGATGGCAGACAGACTCTGTTCCTGTATAATATCTTAGCTGACACCTGGCAAGTTGAGTGCCACCTGGTGTCTATACCTCCCTCTCTCCCTCCACTGTCCAGGAAAAAAGTAATAATAAAAAATAAGTACATGGAAGCATTATTTAGATTGAAAAGAATTTGTGTGTGTGTGTGTGTGTGTGCGTGCTTGTGTGTGTGTGTGCGTGCTTGTGTGAGTGTGCTTGTGCAGCATTTGTCTTGTTTGCATGCTCAGTGCATTTCCTAATTTAGTAAAAGTATTTGAAAAGAATTAAGTGAATATCAAAATTATGCTTGAATTTTATGACAGCCCTTGAGTCCTGTAAAGTTATAAAAGGTCAATTTTTTTTAGCGTACCAGGTGCACCTTTGCCTTAGCAGATGTTTAATTATAGTCATAATTCATAAGTGATGGGAAAATGAATAAACCAAGTGAATTCAAATTGTTTGACCTTTCGGCATCCCTGCCATTGCTTTTCTTCTGCTTTTTTCTTTTTTTTAAATTAAAAAAAAATTGAAGTGAAAAAATTTCATGCTGTTTATTAGAGCCTCATACTGAAGGACCACTATCGTGTACGTTTTCATTCATAGATATCATTTTGGAGACAACATAAATATGGATAGCTATGCATGAAGTTCACCTTTTGAGCAATTTGTGCAATTAAATACAGACACCCAAGTTGGGAGAAGGCGTAAGACCCAGGCTGGAGACAGGAGCTGTGTATGAAGAGATAAAGATGTATGTAACTTTTATTTTATTACCAGCTCTGAATATGTTTTATGTGTCATATAATTATATTCAAATAATCAATATCCGGTAGCTATGGTGTGATCTGTTCCATCGAATGCTCGACATGATTCTAGTTATAAGGAGCTGAGTGAGTTAGCACAAAAAAAAAAAGCTTTATGTTGTATATTGTTTATGTAAACATTTTACATAACAAGCTTAATCATTTCACAATTTCTTTCTCAGCCTTCTTTTACTCATTAGATGTATTCTCTCTCTTTCACAGGCTTTTTTTTTTGTGCGCTATACAAGCGGTCCTGGGTTCGATTCCCGGTGGCGACCAAATATTTTTAATTCTGTATTAAAAAAAAAAAAGCCTGTAAGAGAGAGAATACATCTATAAGCTTAATCATACTAAACACATCAGTGTGACTATTACTCCAACATGTGCATAGTTAGTTGTGTGATAATAATATGAGTGAATTGTGTATTACCGTATGTTTGCAATTGCACCTCTTACTGGTGACATGGTAAAGGGTCGCCACTGCTACGGGCGCATATAACGTGAAGGATGTGTTGCAATTGGTTGGGAAGAGTGATCACATCAGTGAATATCATTGGAGAGTTGAGATCATCAATGAATCCTCCACATCAGTGCTCCTTGGCTGGCCAGTCTGTCTCCATCAAACTCACAGATCATGTCCCTGATAAGATAAATAGACTGGAGTCACATGTTTATTGTTGACATCATGGATCCTTGTGCCTCCCAATAACTAACTAGAGGGCCTTTATTCCTTTCAGATGACTGAGTGTATAATACGAGAGTTACTAGTGCAACAGAACTTATCTTATAGGCGTGAATGTTTGGAATTATCCGGCACATTTTGACATCAAATGCTCATAACAAATAAGCCAGGTTATTAACTAGAAGAGGATCTTTATTCCTTCAAGACTACTGAGTATATAATACGTGTGAGAAATACATGGTGAGAATTGCACCTGAGTCTTATGTTCTTAAGGCTAGAATGCTCTGACTTGTGTCCTGCAGATTGCTGACATCCTTACGCCATGCCAACATGTTCAGGCTAATAAATAGTGGACCTTTCCTTCCCAGACTGTAAGACCACTGAGACTATGAGAATTATTAAATGCAACAATTGTGCACCGGAGCCTTATACGCAATAATATAAACATAATAATTGCACATTTTTCTCATTCTAACAGTGCAATATTGTTAATTTAAACTTAACCCGACGTTTCGACTTCTTGCCGAAGTCCTCTTCAGGGTCAACATTTTACGATAACTACACACGGATGCAGAAGGCAACCCACTGTTGGTGATTTTCTTCATCCGGCACAAGTCCTGTAAGGTCACCAAAGGTGAAAGTGTGTGATGTTTGCTGATGTTTACTGAGTCTATCCGTGTGCCGTACGACTACCTGCAACCACATCCACCGCGCATCCTTGGCAACCAGTGTCAGGGAAGCCTTATTGGTCCAGGTGTTGTGTCTTGCCCAGCTTAGAACTGTTGATAAAATGGAGTCTCCACAAGTAGATGTGAAGAGATGAAGGATGTTACTGAGTTACCAAATGGGTAATGCTAATAATGCAGCTGACATCCTCTCTGATGCTCATTTATTCACTATTAGATAATTTAATGTATTACTCCAAATTAATTTTCTTGCCATGATGATATCGTTGTAGTGGGTGAGTGCATCTATGAACACTCATTATACGTTTCTCTGAAAGTGTTCTAAAAGGCTGAAGTGTATAGTCTGGCTACGCCAGACCCTTTACCACACCGCTACATGGAGAAAGGGTCTGGAGACAATCACGCACCTTGACTGTTCCAAAGGAATGTGGCGTGGTTCTTTATACTGCTGGTGCCCACAGTGTGGAGGATGCAGTTACCCACACAACCACACTCATTAGTGTACATAGGCGCAGTAGTTGCACAGAGTTTTGAATGTTAAAAGCACACTCTCATTCACCGAGGCTTACCTAGGAGAAACATTAAACACCTCCCAAAAGCATGGGGCTAGAACAGCCAAGGTGCATCATAGTTCCCAGACCCTTCTCAGCATATGGTAAAGGGTCTGGCTAAGCCAATCTAAGTGGAGTCCAGTAATCAGTTAAAATATGATTTTCCCACTGGTACCAACTTATTAATGGCACTAACCACTGCATTGTGTTGGTGGTATTTTCTCAGTGATATCAACTATCATGTTTGGTAACTGGTCATCAAATTCAAAATCTGTCATGTGTTTTACTTTCACCTTTATTTATTTCCTCCACTTCGACACCACAGATGTATTCATGAATGAGGCTAATGTATTGCATGGCCACAAATATCCAGAAGAATGTTGTTGTTTTTCTTTCTTTTTTCCATTTCATCATTACCCTATTTTTCGCTCCCGGAACCTACTAGCTGTATTATTGCATCTATTATTTTACTAAAATACTTGTAATAAAGTTGATAGTGATGTCCCTATGTCACCCATTTTAAGTTCCTAAAGCTTTTATAGAAAACAGTCATGTTACGCTCCATCTATCACCTTATTTCCTCATCGGTAAGAGGTCATCAAGGCAACATATTGCCAAAACTTCGAATGCCATGAGAATATGTGAACTGTAAGGCAAAGTACATGCATGAGAAGTATTCATCCCTAACAAACCAAAGAATCTAAGAAACATCTTCACGGACAATACTGCCAGGTGGTTTGTGTTGTAGCTACACACTCAAAATCAGACTGGCTAGAAAATTTTGGTATTTTGAGAAGGAATCTCATGAATATGTTCATTGTTGTTGTCTTTTTGTTGATTTTTTTATTCAACACATAATACGCATTGAGCCCTATGTCACTTGACCTTGCATGTGAGCATGAATGAATGGGTTATTGTATCTTAAAATTCAGATATAAGCCATTGTAGCTACCAGTAATTGACATGAGTAATCACACATAATTAACTTGTACTGGGAGTTATTTACAATACAATTAATATGGGCATGTAATAGCTAAGTGTTCCAGCTATGGTAAACATTGAGAGTCTACAAAAAAAAATTGATTTTTTTCTTAATCATATTCATATAAAAAGCAGATTCATACTTCACAGATGGCTTTTTTAATTAAAAATTAATTTTATTACTATTATACTTATCATCCTCTCTTCTATTGCCAATCACTTTCTTTCTCTCACTTTGAGGCATAAAGACCATGTGTTTAGTCAGGGTGACTGGACCCTCATTTCAATCTAACCACCACAAGTTTTTTTTAACTTCTTTTTTTCCCCTTAGTTGTGCTTTACTGAGTTCTAATGAAGTTCATGATGTAGGAATTTTCAAGAATTCCAAACTGATACCTCAAGAAGAAAATTCCTTCATTCAAAGTCTAACCACAAGTTTACTTCAATACAGACCTCAAATTCATCAATTTTTCTACTGGCAAAAAAATAAATAAATAAATAAATAAATAAATAAATATTTGGCTTACCAATGGCACTTCTTTTAAAGCTATCTATAATCTTTATTGTATGCATTGATGATATTCTTGTATTAACACTCTTTGTATTAAAAAAGTACTAACAGCTGGTATATCGATCGGCCGTCGGTCCATTTACTCGGTCATAACTTTTTATACTGAAACTATAAATAATCTTTACATGTCGAATAGCTCATTTCATTCACTGAGGAGCTGCTATGTCCATTTTTTATTCCTGGAGATCAAGCATTTACACTGTTATTGCCAGACTTCTCACTATAGTCATCACTTGGGTGGTGGTAGCTACAGGGTTGCCATTATCAACTTCCATAAGACACTCTTGTATACTCATTAACCCTCAGCGCGCATGCGCCCGGAGGGTTACAGTAGTCATCCTGTCTGTGTGTCATTCATTCATTCAACAACGGATCTCGAAGATGGGCTCTGAAACTATGTAGAGATAGAGAAATTTGCAAAGTAAGTCCCTTTAATATGCTAGAATTTTTTGTTTCGACTTAGTTTTCAAGAAAAAGCTAGTCGATTGTAGCCGTTCGTCGTATCGTTGTGCTAGTGTGCTACCAGTAACGCCCCTTTACCGCACGTTATAATCACGTGAGCTTAAATTGCAGCTAGAGAATGGCCGGTTGGCTTGTAGTACTACTGCAGTTGCAATTGTCGCGCTTCACGCGTGTAAGGGGGCTCTAGACTAAGAGTCGAGTTATATACCGCGGAGCTGGTCTATTTTAACCTAGAGGCTTTCCCTTCGCTCTGTTGTTTGCTTTTTCTTTGTATCGCCGTAAGTAGTAACTGTCTGTGTCTAAATGCTAAAGGTTTGAAATAATTTTTAACAGACGTTCGCATCTACTGCTGATCTCTGGTGGACATACGCTGAGGGTTCGCACCTCCTGGTGCTTCATTTTAAATAGTAGATGTAACTAATGATTGATTGTTGAAAAATGATTGTTATTGTATGCTACTAGATTGTTAACACACTCACTATTTTGGAAGCTCTAAATCGACTGTGACAGCATGAGTAATCACATTTAACACAAACATACATAATTAACTTGTAATATGAATTATATACAAAATACAAGTAATTTATCTGTAAGTGATTCATGGAAGAAACTCTGACAGCCCTCCCCCCCCCCTCCACACTTAAAAACATCTTAAGGGGGTGAGGAGGTTAAAAGGAGAAAGGAAATAAATGAGGAAAGGAAAGTGATTGGGAAGAGAGGGAGAGGAAGTGAGAGAAGAGTTTGGAAGGAAAAGAGCAAAACAAGTCAAACTATTATTGTCTGTTAATATAAATAAAAAATTAAAAAGCTTCGACTAAGCAATGAATATGTTTTCACATTTCCTTTTTACAGATATGAATATTTACCTCACATACACACACGCACACACACACACACTTTTTCTTAAAGATATCCACGAGTTTGATAATAAACCAGTACTCTATTAAATAAAGATGACATTTACTAGTCATTGAGGTGGGGAGGGGGGGGGGGGGGGGGTTGTGCTTTGTGGTTTTTCATAAGAGAATCACCTCTTCAGATTGTGTTCTAATACATATAATGGGTGGGGGTTTCAGCCCCTGAGGACCCTTTTCCTGCATCACTGAATTCCTAATCCTATTCTCACTATCTAAATGTTATATTTTATAAGTATTCTAAAAAAATTTTTTCCAATCTAACAACAACAATATTCAACAGTAATAAAGACTAGCAAGTACCTGTCACCCAGTAGTGCATGATGTATTACGTAGCTTTGTTAATATATTTATATAGTCTCCTGCTTCTCTGCCCTTCCCTCATATTGTCCCTCTCTTCTTACATGCCCTCTTCACAGTTTCCCTTTGCCTTTTCAACCATTCCCTCTAATGCTGTCTTCTTCTTCAGACATCTCAGCTCTTCATGTCCTCCTTTCCCTCTGCTGCTGTCTTTCTTCCATTTCCTTGCTGTCGTTCAGAGGTAACTCAGTCATGCTACTACAAGTTCAGTTGTCCAGAACTATACACCGGCATCAGAACTATACACCAGTGTCAGAACTATACACCGGCGTCAGAACTATACACCGGTGTCAGAACTATACACCGGCGTCAGAACTATACACCGGTGTGTTGGAACATTCAATTGAAGTGTTCAGTATGAAAAAATATTGAACGCTCGCGAGATATCCAGCATATAGTGCATATATACACGGCTATCAGTGCTATACGAAGATGTCTTGGTATACTTAGGTGCTAAGGGCATGCATTGTTGTTTATTAACGTGTTCATGTGAGTAATTACATCTTTAGATTATGCCTAACAAATTATTGAGCCTACCCTTTCCTACTCCACTTACTGCATATACATAGTATGCTAGATATCGTTAGCTGAATGGGCTGAATTTGCAAGCTCATTACCCTCAAATAAGTGAGTAGTAACCAGTCAAACTTACCAGTTCCCAAGATCACGCTTACTTGAGCAAATGATTTCTTGCTCCCCGCGGTAGTTTTGCTTCATAGTCTCAGTGGTTTACCAGTTGAAGTGCCTCGTTGAAACTACCTGGTTAGTCAGTGTCTCTTCTTATAAAGACAGCATTTACGTCTACCGTTGTTGTAGTTTTGCAAAAGCTACATATCTACTTGCATGAGCTACATATTATTTACGTATTGATACTACACCAAACAAATTATTCTTTGGGTGTTTGTATTAGCTAGCTAGCTACTTTATAGTAGCGCTGAGGGTTCACACCTTTGGTATTTCATAGTATGAATGAATAAATTCTTGTAGGAAATACGTATGAAACTTAAAAAGCCCCCCCCCCCCCCCCCCCTCCTTCAATAATCCTAGATCCACCCTGAAGTGGGGTTTTGAGGAGGCCCTGTTATAAACTTTCATACAAACTACTGCAGTGAAGATAAACATAGAATAAACCACTTATAACTTCTGAGGTGATATAGCAAGATATTTCACTCTCTTGCTCTATTTGCACTCCTCTTGCTCTTGAAAATAAACTAGCCTGCTTGTGAAATATCCCTCCATTTCTTTGAAGAATGTAGTAAGTGGCTACCTCCTCGTCATCAAAGTTTACTAGTTGTAGTGCCTAAACAGAGTAGTAGCATTCGCTCTGGAAATTGTCTCTGCAGGGTCACCATCAAAACTCTGCATTGTTAGATAGTAAGACAACAGGCTTTTCATTTTGATATAGAGCTACACCTTTTATTATAGTAATACTTTAGAGATTATATGCTTGTTATGGATATATTATTGGAATATTTTGTATAACTCAACAGTTTTTATTAAGTTAGTATTACATGTAATTGTCTTCAATCTGACCTGGTAGGATAGTTCTCAGTAGTAAGGTAGCCAGGGAACCAGTAAGCTAGGACAAATGAGATCTTGGATAGAAAAAATGTACAGTAATTTTAAACACTGCAATGATGTATTTTCAAATGAAAGGTGTGAAATAATATACTATTTGAATGACAACATATTAATGACAACACTAGCCCTTCTTCATTCTAAGCTATGAACTATGACACTTTATATCAAACTAAACTATTTACAATCTACCATAAGTTTGTGGTCTAGAAATAGAGTCTATCAAAGAGCTCATTTCATTCACTGAGGAGTTGTTTTGTCCATCTTTGATTCCTGGTGATCGAGCATTTGCACTGCCAGCCCCTAACTTCTCACTGTGACTGCTGTTATCATTTGTGTGCGGTACAGGGTTGCCATCGCCACCTTCCATAGATGCACTCATATACTCATTTCGATTAGCATTTAAAAATTCATCTTCTGAGAATATTTCTTCATATTTGTTTCTGTCACTTGTCATCAAGAATTGAGACTTTATTTTTCTAAGTTTAGCAGCAATGTTGTGGCGTCCAAGTGTGAATTGCTTCTTGATTAGCTTAGGCATTCCTGACCATAATACATATGCTATGAAGCTTATCATAGAAATGTATGCCAGAATGTAATTAGCTGTCATCATTTTTGTTCGAGATGAGGGGCTATTCCCATCATAGAAGATATCAAAACTGGTAGAGTACAGACTGGTTAGAGTAATCAAAGCAAGATTTGACAGTAATAGTATATCCACAATGTTTAAATATTCTTTGCGATATGGTCGTAGGGTCCCCACCAATAGAATGAGTAGTGTGTATGAGACCATTAGAGCCACGTAGTAATGAAATGGATCTGTAGAGAGCATGTTAACCGCTTCCATCCATAATCTAGCAAATATATACACACCTGCGAAATATTTTCGATTTCCCTTGTAACATCTCTGAAAGATATCCAAGAAAGAGTGAATTCTTTTTTTGGGGTAAATCTTGGACATCCACTTGACTCTGCTAATACATTTTTGCATTCCAATTATGGGATAGTGAAATAACACAATAGGAAGAAAAGCAGCTGCTAGTATCACCAAGTATGCAGGAAGCTCATATCTCCACTTGTATTCAACATCAGAAGTCTTGTATTGGGCAGCATAGAAGACAAATTTATGATGTTTTGTAGATTTCAATGTATTTAATGCAGGCAAGGTCAGTCTGGTGTATGACAGGAGAAGATACAAAGCTAATACATTCACCTTGTTCTCTCCTAGGCTCCATTTATTTGCACGACTACTTTGAGAAGACGGCTTCTTTTTTTGACGCAACCTAGTTTGTACTAAGTTGACAATTTTGTAAGCTATTATTGTAATTATTGGAGGGAGGAGGACCATCAGGTAGTCCAGTTGAAATACATCCAAGGCATTCAATTTGCTATGGATACATAGTGGTGGTACAATGTTTTCTAAAATTCGCAACTGGAATGCTCCATACATTATTTGGTAGAGCTTCCAATAACTGGACCAACTCGCACTTGTGTTTACATTAAGAAAAGCAGAGCCATCTGGAGAAAGCCCAAACACACTTGTAACCATTTGAGCATAAAATAGAAAGCCGTTGGCTGTTCCGTTCGATATTTTAACTTTGAACAAGAGCAGCAAAACAATGAGAACTATCGATGGAAAGCAGGCAACCATAATGTATTTCATGATGTTTGAACTGACTCGGTTATCCTTGCACGGTACACATTCCAATCGGTCAGTGGTGACAGACACTCCATGATTCCTCTTGCACAAGCCACATAGTATTCCTTCTCTGTTCTTTGTCCCACCACATAGAGACTCCATCAAATCAGAGTAGTCTTGTGGTAGAGTATAGTATGGTGAAAAATGTTCATCTATATTGCAGTAGGAAGGTGGGCACATGTACAGTAACACTACCTTATTGTCAATAATACCCATCCAGTAGCCATTTTTAATGGCAGCTTGAAGTGATTTAGTGTTACAATGAATTCTACTCCCAAAGTTATTATTCTGGCAAAAACACTGAGTATCATTAAAGTAGTATCCAGGTGGGCAGGGTTGCAAATGCACTTTTAAATCAACATGCCAAGAACGTCTTCCCAAGGCATCCAATGCTACGACCACAGTGGTATTTTCCTGCCCCAATAGCTCTAAGTTTTCCTCTGCAGTCATGATCACATGCTTGACAGTAACATTGGATGGACTGGAAGAAACTATTTGAGTTTTAAAAGTAGTCGAGGAAGCCCCTTCATTTTGAAACAAATCGTCCTGGACTGTTATAGGTAGTTTAAATTTTTGACCAACCATTGCCTTTAAAAGAATTTCTCCACTTCTATTCATGATAGATTTATTATATGTGATGTATCCTGCAGAAGTGACTATTTCATCAATAGTGAAGTTGTACGTAGGCTTGCTTCTATAGTACTTCCAGCCTTTCCAGTGAAATATCATCTTACTGGAATTTACACCAGGCCATGTGCATGGTAGAACAGAACTGGTGAAGATAGAAGCTCCTGAACTAAATGCATCATTATCAATGAATGTCACAGTCACGTTCCAGTCACTGGGCGGCAGAAAGGGATCACTATATCTGACAAAGCAATTTCAATGGGATTGGAAGTTACGATTCTCAAGGTAAGTACTTGCAATGGCCCCTCCGCTGATGCGTGCAGTGTTTTTTACAAATGTCAAGTTGGTGTCTGGAGCCAATAGAATAATTGCCGATCCGAGTATATTTATTGCGCCTCCGTATCTTCCATTGTTGCCTGTGAACAGCACTCTGGAATCAGTGAAATCTATTTTGGTTCCTACAGCTGCCACTGCAGATCCTCTGTTGTCTTGAAACAGGTTACTCCCCACAAAGTATATCGGAACTTTATTCGTGTAAATCGATCCCACTCCTTCTTCAAACACGCTTGAATTTTGATGAAAATAAATTGAGTTTGAAATAAACTTCGAATTTTCTATTACAATTCCAAAGGGGTCATTTTCCATGGCGAGAGTGTACAAAGAAGCTTTAAGTGCGGCTCCAAGCTGGGCAGTGTTGTCAGTGAACTGGGTATTATTGATGACTACTGAAAAAGTTGTGCAGAGATCACTTAGTCTAGTTGGGTAAAAGGCCATTCCTCCTCCATTAAAAGCTATATTACTAGTGAAATTGCAACCGGATAGATTGATAGTGTTCACACTGGTATTTCTTGAACTACAACCATCTTTACATATGGAATGAACAATCATCAAACCCCCTCCTGAACTTTGAAGTTCCTGAGGGTTTAGTATCCCATTGTTATGAAAAATACAATCGTCTATGGCAATATTGTTGTTGCTAATATCATCCAGGAATTCTACATAAACTCCACCCCCTTGGAGGGCTTTGTTATTTTGAAATACACAATTCTTTATAGTGAAGTTCGTATTGGACATATTTCCAGTAAGTATTAATGCCAAACCGCCACCTTTTCCTCTAGCAGGATGATCCTTTCCAGCACAGTTGGCATCAAAGGTGACATTTTCAATCAGATAATCTCCACCCACATTTGTTTCCAAGTCACTGGTAGTGAAATGGTAGGGAGACACTGAATGAGAGAATTTCATGACAAATCCTCCAAAGCCTGTATCACACCTCTCATTGTTGTACTTGAAAGAAGAGTGCCTCACAACATTTAGGCCTAGCACATCGTACATTGCAATACCGGATCCACTCGGTGTCTCCATGACATGAACATTTTCCACACACACATTCCTGCATGCAGTCAAAGTTAAAGCAGCCCCAGCGTGATTGACATTATTACTCTTCCCTTCAATCGTGGCAGAACTGCAATTATATAGTTGCAAATTATAGAAGCTAATATTGTAGACATTGACAAAACTGAAGCCAATACCAAAATTGGAGCATATGATGGAAGACAACACTGTACCGGTAATCTGGAGGTGGTGTATGCTCTCAAGTGGAGGAAGGATGTTGCTAATTTTGTGCTCTCCCTCGGATAAAACAAACAGGGAAGAATTACGTATAGCTTGTGGCTGCAGTAGTACCCAGTCCAGGGCCTGACAAGCCTGAGATGCATTGCTTGAGGTTAGGCAATCTTCTGAATTATGGCCATCATGCTGATTGATATACACTGTATGGTTGTAGGCACTAGAAGTTCCACACAGAGAGAAAGAAGTGACTGTGAATACAAGAAGAAGAGAGGTGGTCATGGTTTATGCAGACAAACACAACGACTCTGGCAAGACTCTCACTCAAACTTTATGCACAGTTCAAAAGCACAAAGTTAATCTGTAAACATGTTGGGCTAGATTCACCATATCAATTTTATACGTCTCCGGTAGTTTACAGTTTATTTAATATGGTTGGTAAACATGGTATACATATAATATAAAATGACACATGGTTTTGGTAAACAGCTGTACCAATCAGAAATTTGCTGCCATGCCACATTAATCTAAGTGTGTTTAAAAAGAGTGCATACTGAAAGAGCGTTCTTCAGTGTGTACTCTGACTGTGTTCATTGTTTGTAAGTTTGTAGTCGCAATGTAAACAATATCAGGCAATGTTTTGAATTCACTTTTAATGCTGCCAATTTTTATCAGTGTTTGGTTTCATAGTTATTATTTATTAAGCTGAATGACAATTGCACACATGGTTCGTCCATACTGAAAGTGAATTTGTTATTTAAGCATACATAGCACAGACAAGTAATACTAGAATCTATGCAATCTGAGTTTAAACTCAAATTTATACAAAATAATTCTCAAGGTGTTAATTAGCTAGGATAGTATACAGGAACAGAGTCTGTCTGCCATCCTAACACTGGCCCTAAATTTATGCTAATTTAGAACTGAGCCAACAAAAAAACTGCTTGGGAATTACAGCAAGACTTGTGTTTTGTTGCTTTTTTTTTTTTTTTTTGCTTTCTGTGCACAACACAGCAAGCTTGTGGCTTTCACCATCACTATAAGTCTGTCTTATCTGCTGCAGACGTCCTCTTTCCTGCTGGGATATGTAGAAATTGCCATTTAATTGCCCTCTGCAGGGTATTGCACCTGGCATAGTAGTTAGGTTGGTAATTATAGTGAACGTGCAATCCAGTGCAATTATGGTCTATGAGGTAAGAGGCTGGCTTTGCTTCATCAGCTGTAGCCAGCCTTCTTGTAAACACAAGGACAGCTATCACGTCATCCTTTACAATCCTTTGGGCCTATCAATATCATTACTGCTAAACTAATAATTCAGTGATTTAAACTGTGATCAAGTTCTATTCGAAGGGAAATATTCACTGGCAAAAATTCTAATTACATTGGCAATGCAAAGTTACGTATTCCTCTTGAAGTTTTAAGTCAGTTTGATAAATACATAGTCCAGCAATGGAAGTGACACGACACCATGAATCTCACCAGCTGTATGGGTGAGCCTACCAAAAATATACCATCCCTTGCCCTCTACAGGAACAGACCAATGAAATGAAGGAGTGCAGTGCAGAGCTCAATAATGAGCGAATTCAAAGGTTGCTGTAATATATTTATAAGTTTTGAATTCCATAAGCACCTCAATCTGCCACTGACGAGCCAGAAACGTGGAGCTTACAATCTCTGACGCACGGGTTCATGCGCTGTGACCTTTCCTAATAGTACCGGAAGTAATAATGCTCCGCCCCCCACACTACATTCATATAAAAATCAATTTGCCATTGCTACTTGAGCAAACCGCAATAGCTACAATTCTATTTGATTTTTAGTGGCAAGCAATTGCACTTAGAAAGTCAACACTGTGGGAGAATTTCTAGGAATTGTCCGTAACAACTCCTGCCAGGTAAGGGGTTGCATGCCAGGTGTCGTCCCAGATCCAGGTAACGCTGCCACCAGAGTGAGCCTATTCTGTTAGCTGTAATCAAAACTATCCTGTTCTCACTCCTAAGATCACTTCTACACCCTTAAACTAGCCCTGAAGTCGCTCAAGGAAGTTATTTGAGGTAATTAATAAAGCAATGAAGTATGTGATAGGTAAGAATAATACAAGCACCAAAGACTGACTGACTTGGGGGAGGCCGACCCTCAAAATTTATAGGTCTGCCACCCACCAGTGAAATAGATAACTGCTCATGCTCAGTCACAAACACATGTTCGACTAAAGAATATTCTAAAAGTCCTAAATGTCCTAAGTGGATAAAGGGTGTGAGTAAGTGTAATGGCATCTTCAGTCATGCCTGCTGCTATCTTCCGCTTCTGCTGCTGTCTTCCCCTTCTACTGTGGGTATTCCCACAAACGCGTTCTTTCTGCTCATTTGCATTTGACAGCTCCGTGAAAGAGTGCTTTTGCTATGGAGAACTACAGAAGAATAAGAAAGATTGGCAGCGGCAACTTCGCCAAAGTTTACCTGGCCGTGCACGAGAAAAGCGGTCGTCAAGTGGCTCTAAAACTAGTCGAAAAGAAGGCCAACAGAAACCCAATGGCAGTGAGGAGAATTAGCAGAGAGATGGAGCACATGAAGGTTCTAGAAGGCCACAGAAACATCGTCGGAGTCGTAGACAGTAAGTTCACAAATTACTTAATTGGATCAATTAACAAAAAAAATAATGGTATGAAAAGCAGTTTGTTTACCTTCTTTCTTTCTTTTTTTACTAATCTAGCTTTTGAAGACTCCAAAAACTTTGGTATTGCAATGGAGTATGTACCTGGTGGAGAACTTTTTGACTTTGTCCAAATGGAAGAAGGCATGAGTGAAACTAGTGCCAGGGACATGCTGAAGAAAATCATCAGTGGAGTCCAGCACTGCCACAAGAATGGCATCACTCACAGAGACCTCAAGCTAGAAAACATCCTACTGGACGAATTCCAAGAACCCAAGGTAACTATTTATTCAAACTGATATTCAATAGCTGTGCCTATGGAGGTTTTAATGTTATCCATTTTGTAACGAAATATCCAATACGAACAATTCAATTTATCTTGCTCTATCCCTTATTTTTACAGATTGCTGATTTTGGGTTCTCCAAGAACATTCCTTCTGCCCCACTGACAGCCAGCAGTGTTGGTAGTCCTCTCTATTCTTCTCCTGAAATCATCCAGGGCAAGCCGTACAAGGGTCCAGAATGCGATGTGTGGAGCCTTGGAGTGATCCTGTACGTCATGCGTACTGCTACCATGCCCTTTGACAACACCAACATTGCTCAGTTCCTTGTGAAAGTCGAGAACGGAGAATGTGTATACTTTAAGAGAAGGTCAGATAATGCCATGAAGAAGACACTATGTCTATTAATTTTATTGAATTTAATGATAGTTTTATTGAATCACAGAGTAACATTGGATAAGGAAAAAAAAATTATTATCCACATTCCTGTAAGTTTTTTCATGTTGCTAACATCTGTTTCCTTGTTGCAAGAGACTTCCCTTTATGACGTCCTCCACTACCTTCAATGTCTTCCCTACAACAGGAATGACGCATTCGGAAGACCCGAAGATACCATTGTCTTCTCACCAAATTCTTGTCTTCTGATAAACAAATAATTTCATACCTGCCTGAGTATTGCCCAAATAAGCCAGTAGGCTTGTGGGACACCTTGAACTCAATGCTCAAAGAATTTCATTAACTCTTGTTCCAACATACCTGCACTACATGTGTAGGCTTTGAAGGAATAGTTTAGTAGCATAAAGTATCATAGCTATGGCTTTTGATCCAATGCAAAGGTACAGTGGTCCCATTAAGATGCAATTACACCTACGACTAATTATGGACGAGAGAGAAATTACTGGCCGGTACGAGAATATTCTGCAGTAGTGTGCGGTTATACGTCGTAGCTGTGTGTTCACGCATTCGCTATTCAGGGAACTGTCACAGTTTTGATTGTTTAGTAAACTCCCACCATAGGAATCCAAAACTCACACAACTACGATATCCACAAATCCACCAGTATATTAAATACATACAATAATGTGTGAGACACACCCTGCTGGCTTGATTAGGCCGTTTTTACCATAATTTTTATTTTTCACAGATGAAGTGGAAGCCACCATTTCCTTAGGTAATGTGGCACATCCTTGCCAAAGCCTAGTAAGGTTTGGTGGCCACTCGATTGTACTCCAATACTACCATATTAAAGCATCTGTTAATAGTATTTGCTGGTCATACATTGTTATTGAAATAAGTATGCATAATTTGCAAGTGACCTGCTACTAGCATGTGATCAGCACATGCTAGTAGCAGTCGGGAATATGATTTCAGCAATTTAGCTACTACATGTGTTTAGCTAATCCAAGTGACCATCAGTTTCAACGGATACTCATACATTATATCACCAATTTAGTTTGGCTTGGAATTTTTAAAATATTAATTTTAAAGATTACTGCAAAAAAAATTCTAACCAAAGTAAAAAATAATCATTCACATTAATAATTCTAAACTATTAACCTCAATAAGTATTGGAAATACATCTCAGGACAATATCTACATATAATTTTCATGCATGAATAATTAATTTAACACTAGCTCACAGTTTTTCACTATAAATAAACCTAAAATTTCCTAAGTCCCAGATATTTTCAGGGCCAGACAGCTATTTCCTGGGCATGCTTCTCCTCTAACTTGTTGTTTACTTCCTGTCCTAGGTGTTAATTAAGGCAAACAACAATCCCAAGAATGCAGTGGGCAAATGCCCAGAAGGTAAGTAAGAAATGAGCAAACACTGGGGATTCTTCACCTCCCATGTTCGTGGTTAAAGGAAATACAATTTTATCAACATCACTCATACAATTATTTTTATATAGGGCAAAACATAAATATTTATTGTGGATAAGCTTTCTCACTGCTTGAGTATGTGGTATGTATGTGTGTGTGTATTTGTATAAGTACAATCATGGTTAGATGTATGTGTTTGTATGTGTGTGTGTGTGTGCATGTGTCAGCAATAAAGCATATATTATATATATTGTAGGTGGGTGTTGGTAAGTGTGAGTGTGTGCAGAAGTCTGGCTACCCTGACATATCCACTCTTCCTCCCCTCCCCTTCTCCTGTCATGAGCAGTAAATGCATTAGCCCCATGTTAATTAAGGAGTTAGTGGTGGGATAGGGGAGACAGTCACTTTGGGTGGTACTGGATGGATGGTACTGGCGGTAGTGGTGTGTGCGTGTGTATGTGGGGTGAGATGGGTCACTGAGGTCATCACAATAGCTAGACAGGAAGACGTTCTGGTCCAACACTCTCCTTCAATGTCACACAAACTCACAATGCTGCAAGGTCAACTGGGAGGTCGTATCCACATGGCAACCAACATACCCGCAGTGACTTCATCTGAATAAACAGATCATCTACTATGAAAATGAAGACTGTCATTTGGTTACTGCTTGTTCAACAAGTTCCTGTCTAAGGCAAAAAGGAACCTTTTCTGTTTTTGTGTTGTGGTAACCCATGGCAACCACATACTGAAACTAAGTGTTCACATGTAGACCAGTTGTCAAGTGCACATACAAAGATGCTCGATCCATTGTTCTTATTATCAACAACACAAGTAAGTAAGGCTGCACAGCTAATCTGAGATAACACTACTAATTCCCAGTGTGAGCTGGTACCATTTGGAAACTCAGAACAATGGAGCCAGCAGAATATGCAATACACACAGAAAGTTGCAGCCCTCATAGCAACCAGTGCTCTAGCCACTGAGCCACAACAACTGATGATTTCTAAGACCTTCACATTTTACCTTTATACTGTTGAGTATTACCGCTTGCTGCAGTCTCGTACACCAATTACTATGTGCATGCCGTCAGAACACCTTTTCGGTGTCGACCGGAAACACCTCCCCATCCAGAGAGGAGCCATAATTAGTGGATTGAAAAGAATTTTAACCGTTATACAAATGAATTTTACGATACAGAAGAACAGGCATCTCGTTGTAATTGTCATGACAAGTTATTCATAGTATTCATCACCAGGTAACAGATATCACTCTACTTCAATATGGTCTTAATATTTATAAGGAATACTTGTAAAGACAGTCAACAAGTCACCTGAGATGATGTGTAACCATGGTAATGTCACTGAATGTACCAGAAGCTCCCCCAGGATGACTGTAAAGTGCTTTACTCCCAATAATTGGTCAATTATACATTCCACTCTGAAACCCACTCCTCTAAAACCTACCAGCTGTTAGTTTAAAAAGACCTGGCAAATTATCTATCACACAGATCTTGCCAAAGGTCTGGACTACATCAAGTGGTTCTATCAGACAAAATAAGAAAATTGTCAGGATTTAATTACTTAAATAGTTCAAAGCACTAAATTTAGTTTATTAAGAAGCAAGTAAGGTAAGAATGTATTAGCCAGGAACTTAGAATGTTTATCAGACAACTTGTGAGCAGAATTAGCTTATCCACATCAGTGTACTGTGAGGCATACTGGAAACAGGTACCTGACAGACACAACACAACCTGTGAATATACCACTTCAATATAAATAATGATACTTGACCAAGACATGAATTAGTTTAGCTAGACTTTTAGTTTAGTGGAAATAAAACAAAACCATAATTTTGTTTGAAGTAGAAAGAAAAAAGAAGTTGACCTGGCCATTGCAGTCAACAAGTCTGTTTGGAATATTCTAGAATTAAACATAAAACAGATCATACAAGCTGCACAGCTATCCCAGACTGCATTTATATAACTGCACTAATAATTTGATACTTGTTACTTTTGTGCATATCTAAATTTAGTTCAACAGCCATCCCACAATGCCTCAACCGGTTGAGAGAACGACTTTACACACATATTCTATGGTGCAACAATTCATCCCCAACAGTTTCTATTACATGAACCTATAAGCTAATTGGATAATTATGAAGCTGGATCCCTTGACCTTTCTCCCACATCATTGGCCTTAGGTACTTAATTAAATTAACAGCTATGCACCTTGACTGTGCACTGTTAAATTTCTTAAGTTGGTTTAGTCAAGATACACAGTGTGGCACACACATACATACATACATACATACATACATACAGCTTCACTTAAAACCACACACATACACCACACACACACATTTGCACACAAACACGCATACATACACAGGAAGATTCCCCTGCAGCCCTGCTAAAGTGTGAAGTCATTACACACAGCTAGCACTCTTCCTGGGACACAGCAGAAGACATAGACAGAGAGAAGGTCACATTCATGGAGATAGACCCAAACAGACACACTGTCTGCAGAGACAGTGACTGTGTCAAGTCAATTAATTCACACCTTTTAAGCCTCCCATCTGTATATTCTCACAGAGTCCACTGTGAGTCATTCGGTATCACTAGGATATGACTTGACCTCGGGTGGAAATTACTACCTCAAACCTCCTACAGGAGATTAAAAACTTCTGGCTGGTTTTTCCTGACTCTCTTGTAGTCTTTCACTAAAATTGGACCCCATCCCAAGCCTTCTAAGTCGCAGTGCTTGAACCTTAAGTGCCACAGCTTGCTTCTCACGTTACATGTAGTCAAAGCCATGGCATGCACCCGGCATGTGATTCTAGGCAAGTGAAAGGCTTGAGGAAAAGGTCACGCATCAACAAATAAAGCCATGGCATGTTGAATATTAGTTTATCTGTAAATCAACATTCAAAGTCAGTAAGTAAACAAACTAGCACTTTCATAGTACATGCATGCAGTCACATGCCATGCGTGCATGTATATGTAGGCCCTCCATGCAGGATAGAATGTAGCTTGTGTACTACTTGGGGAGAGGCACTACTATTGGGAAGCCATAGACAGTCCTCAAAGGGTGTACCATCTGTATTGGTGCGACTCAAAAATCATCTCTGGTTGACAGATAAGCTATCAGTTTCCTTGATCAGATGTGCAGGTTTAGAAAATAACAGGCTCAGTGATAGAATAGCCTGAAGCTCAGACAGAGAAGAGCATAACGAGTGTCGAAGCTAAGGAAATTGATTCATGTTCTCTGAAGGTCATAGTTGTATTTGTTACCTTTACCTGATGATATGATGAGGAAGACTTGTTTGTTCTGATAGTCACTGGCTCATTTTGAGGGTCAGATTCACTGGCTGCCATAGCTACCACTATGCAACATAAACAAATAACTATGGTGCAAAATGTTTGTGTGTTTGTGAGCTGAAATAGGTACATAGTGTATGCCCCAAATGTTGTTTACAGTGGCAACCAGCTGGAGCCCCAGTGCATGTCTCAGCTAATGAATATCGTTAACAACTTGAGATAATGGCTGCCTGCATTCCAATGTGGTTGTTGTCACTTACCTGTTTGTGACTGTCTACCCATCCTCCTCCGCCTCCTTCTTACCCAGCCACCCCCTGCACTCCCTCCTTCTCCCAGCACTTACTCAGCATATCCTCAATTAAAACTGATAGAAAGCTGGCCTAATGGATCTCTGTCTCCCCAGAGAATCAAGAGGAAATGGACCATTAGAGAACACTTTGGAGTAATAAAGATAATAACCCTACAACAACTCCCAAAAGAAAAATTCACATAACTATTGAACACTGCAAAAAAAAAAAAATAATAATAATGATAATAATAATAATGACAACTACCTTACATACAATCCCATCAAACATATGGTAGCATGCATACATGCAAATTCTCTTGCAACCGCTAATGGTTATGCGCACCTGGCAGAGCCAGGATGCCCGCGCACAAAGCAGGCACAGTGAGCCATGCAAGCAAAGCTCCTGGAGTGGGCTAGGAACTCGCAGGAGAACAGACCTTTCCTCACAGCTAGTGATGTGGGCACCCGAAGTCCCACCTGGACCATTGCTGTTTCATGAGAAAATGCCTTGAATTAGATACAACCACACAGCCACCAACATACATACCCATACTGAAAAAATCACTAGACATTCCCACAGTCATAAAAACAACAACAATAACTGATATGTCACTAAATGTAGGATTGCATACAAGCTTGAAAACATAAACATAACATGCCTAATTTTGCATTATCCACCACTAATATTATCTCGCTCGCTTGCTCGCTCAATAATAACATAATATATTCCCGATTATCAATTGTCCAATCCCTGATAGTGTCTCGCTTGCTTTACTCGCTTGCCAATTAGGCTTGATAAACTATGTTGTTCATTAAGTGTAAATTTTGATTGTATTTTCAAACTATATTTTTACAAGACTATAATTGTGAAACCTACTGCAGGTGCGATTGCTTGAAGTGACAGTGTCAGATAAAGAATCTTGCACATAAATTGTTCTGTTTTTATTTAGTACACACACAAAATGGAAATTCCATATCAGTTATGCATTAGCTTGACTATGCCAGAGGATGACACAGATTAGAGCCCTCCTCCCTCTCCCCCTGTGTCTGCTTCCCTTGGATACAATGATGCTTATGAGTTTATTGTGTGATATAGAAACTTGTTGGCTGTGTGTGGAACGAAGTAATATAATAAAAAAGCAGACCAAGTTGTCTATTACAAGCAATCTCTTTACTTCAATTCCAATACTTTAATATTTCAGAAATATACTAAAACTTTAAGTCAACATAATAGATCCACCTCAGTACATAACAGAAATATGACAGCCCATAATTATTAGTACATAACACATTCACTTTCGTGATGTTTTGTTTTTAATTGCTATTTGCTAAAATCTTTTTTAACAGCAAAACAAATAACACATTTCGAAACAGTTTCATACTCGAGTCAAAAATAAGGTCAATTTCTACACTTGGTAACTACTTGAGTCAAAAATAACACAACAAAATAACTACTACAAGGCAAAAACTGTCAATTTTCTGAACTTGGCAACTTAATCCATTATAACAGGACAGCATCTTGATGGTAGTTCTGCAGAGCCCAGTTCCAGAACGACTGCTACGGTTAATGACTCTGTTCATGCCTAAGTTGATGATGTAGTCGACTGGACCAAAAGTGGTAGGCTGGCCATTGAGAGTGAACAGATACCTGCTCCTGTATGACCTCTGGACTCCATTGTGGTTAGCAAACATAACAAACTCATCCCCTACCACTACTGTGAAGTGTTCATTGACTACATCAGCAATGGAATCAACAGTATGCTTGCCATTTATCGTAGCATTGGCATAACCTGGTAGTGTATTTGCTAAAACTAAAAAACTGTAGTTGATATTGTGTGCTTCAGCAGAATTAGAGGTGTGGCCTGCATCTCCTCCAAACCCATTATTACTAGAATCTCCAATGTTAAAATTATATCCGGTATGGTTAGGCTGAAGGCTGAAATCGAATCGAAGCTTACAATTCTGAGTGAAGTTGCATGCCTCACGAAAGTTAATTCTCAAAACACCATGTCTGTCACAGGTCTGAGAAGAAGGAGGATCATAGAGAGAACTCAACCATGAAAGACCAGATCCTGGAGCCAAAAATGAACTGCCTCCATTCAAATCAGTGTCAAAGATGAGTTGGCCTTCTCCGCAGCAGGTTGTGATGCAGGACTCATTTCTAGCTGTGTCTATGAGCTGACTGCAGCTACAGCTGGATAAATAATGATGACAAAGTAGAACAAGAAAGAAATTGAACACTGCTTTTATAAGCTGCATGCATGTGAACACCCTATCCAATAATACACATACATTCTAATCCAAGTAGGTAGCTTAAGCCAGCAATAAGTTCAACTGTTCTAAAAATGTCATTCTAATAAATAGTTCACTTTAATGACTTATAATCCTTCTCCTATCTTCACTCCTTATGGGCCCCGCCCCCAGTAAGCCTTACATGTTCGGGGGCAAAGGGTTGCTCATGCAGGGATGGCCCTACAACTGGTTATTTTAAATCTAGTGAAAAGTCCAAGAGTTTATACTCTTGTGAGG